>Ga0164318_10002759_pt1 | contig 16414 bp, 16 predicted proteins | sample GuaBasSedimGuay9_FD_113734 | JGI IMG/M metagenome (GOLD analysis project Ga0164318, IMG submission 113734) | Subseafloor sediment microbial communities from Guaymas Basin, Gulf of California, Mexico - Guay9, Core 4571-4, 0-3 cm | ecosystem: Environmental > Aquatic > Marine > Hydrothermal vents...
TAAATAATGTTTCCGATCCCAAACCTAAATTTAATGAAGGTTTTACTCGTGATGGTATTTTACATGGAACTATTATAGCTGGGATTGCCGCCGCTTCTGGAAATAATGCCAGCGGAATTAGTGGAATTACTTGGAGAGCTAAAATAATGTCTTTAAAGGTTTTGGATGATAAAGGAGAGGGTGATACTTTAAGCGTTATTAAGGCTATAGATTATGCTATTAGGAACGGAGCTCATATTATTAATTTTTCTTTTGTTGGATCTGGCTATAGTCATGCTTTGGAATTAGCTATAAAAAGAGCTTATGACGCTGGAATTATCATGGTAGCGGCTGCCGGGAATGAAGAAGGCGAAGGAGACGGTTATTTTTTAGATGAATCTCCTATATATCCTGCTTGTCATGATGGAAATAATGGAGAAAATATGGTGATTGGGGTAGTGGCTACGGATGCACTTGATCAAAAAGCTCCTTTTTCAAGTTATGGTTTTAAGTGTGTGGATATTTCTGCTCCAGGAATAAGTTTTTTTAGTACCAGCGTTTATAATCCCGAAAATTCAGATGAAAATAATAATTTTAATTCTTATTATGACGGTTATTGGTCTGGGACTTCTATGGCTAGCCCGGTAATTAGCGGATCTTTGGCATTAATAGAAAGTGTTAATCCAAAATTTAATAGAAATGAAATTTTAAATAATTTATTTCAAAATTCCGATAATATTTCAAGATTAAATCCGGAATATATTGGACGACTTGGATGGGGAAGGGTTAACTTATCGAAATCTATTTCGGAAGCTAATAAAGCTTTGATTAAAAATAATTATAAATTATTAATATCACCTCAAACAAATTCAGAACCTTTAATAAAAATAACAGAAGTAGACGGTTCACAAATAAATAGTTTTAGAGTTTATAGTCAGAATTTTCATGGAGGAGTTAATGTCGCTTCCGGAGATATTGATGGAGACGGAAGAGATGAAATAATAACGGGAGCCGGAAATGGCGGGGGACCGCATGTTCGTATTTTTGATAAAGATGGTAATATTCAGAGCCAATTTTTCGCTTATGATCAGAATTTTCATGGAGGAGTTAATGTCGCTTCCGGAGATATTGATGGAGACGGAAGAGACGAAATAATAACGGGAGCCGGAAATGGCGGGGGACCGCATGTTCGTATTTTTGATAAAGAAGGGAATGTTCAAAGTCAGTTTTTTGCTTATGATCGGAATTTTCGCGGAGGAGTTAATGTTGCAGTCGCTAATATTAGCGGGAATTTAAGAAGAAGAGGAATGGAAATAATTACTGCTCCTCATAGTGATGGAGGTCCGCATATTAAAATTTTTGACAATCAAGGAAACTTATTAAATCATTTTTTTGCTTATCATGAAAAATTTAGAGGAGGAGTTAATATTGCCTCTATTGATTTAGATAATGATGGAAGTGATGAAATAATAACGGGAGCTGGTCCCGGAGGAGCTCCTCATGTTAGAATATTTAGTCCCCTAGGATTATTAAAAAAATCTTTCTATGCCTTAGACGCAAGTTTTTCAGGCGGTGTTAAAATTAATAAAATAAATTATTAAATATGCCCAAAAAAGTAATTTTCGACAAAAAAAACATTTTAGTTACCGGTGGAGCTGGATTTATAGGGTCTCATTTATGTGATGAGTTAATTAAAGATTCTAAGGTAATTTGTGTTGATAATTTTTCAAGTGGTAGTGAAAAAAATATTGATCATTTACTTTCCGATCCTAATTTTGAATTTATTAAACATGACATAACCAAGCCTCTTGATTTAAGTAAATATCCGGAACTGCAAAAATTTAAGATTGAATTTCAAGGTATTCAGGAGATATATCATCTGGCTTGTCCTATGTCTCCTAAGAATTTTGAAAAGAATAAAATAGAGGTGGTTTTAGCAAATTCTTATGGTGTGAAAAACGCTTTGGATTTAGCTTGTAAGTATTCTGCTAAATTTGTTCATGCTTCTTCGTCGGTAATTTATGGAGATCAAATAAAAAAAGGTCATAAGATTAGAGAAAATGAATTAGGTGAAACGGATCCTATTTCCTCTAGAGCTTCTTATGATGAAGGAAAGCGCTTTGCTGAAACTATTGTGGAAAGTTATCGGGAAATTAAAAAAGTAGACGCTAAAATTCTTAGAATTTTTAGAACCTATGGACCAAGAATGAAGATAGGGGATGGGCAGATGATACCTGATTTTATTAATAATGCTTTAGATGGAAAAGATTTACTGATTCATGGGGATAATAGTTTTAGCTCATCTTTTTGCTATGTTTCTGATTCTGTTGATGCCTTAACTAAAGCTATGGATGTTGATTTTAAGGGTCCGATTAATATCGGATCTGATGTGGAAATAAAATTAGAGGATTTAGCTAATAGGGTTATTTCAATAATGGGTGCTAATGTAAAAATAGAATATGAAGATCATATTTTATTTATGAAATCCTTAAATGTTCCTGATATTTCTAAAGCGCGTAATGAGCTAGAATGGATGCCGGTTATTTCCCTTGATAAAGGATTAGAAATGACTATTTATGAATTACGAGCTAGCAAAGGGCTTAAAGGTTATGAATAAAAAAATATTTTGCATAATTCCGGCTTTTAACGAAGAAGGAAAAATAGCGAAAGTAATTAAAGATGTTTTTCCTTTTTTTGATAAAATAATTATTGTTGATGATGGTTCTTTTGATAATACTTATAAGGAGGCAAAAAAGAGCGGAGTTGTTGTCTTACGCCATCTTATTAATAGAGGCCAAGGCGCGGCTCTGGAAACCGGAAACCAATATGCTTTGAAAAACGGAGTGGATTTTGTTGTTCATTTTGATGCGGATGGACAATTTTTATCTGATGAAATTAATGATATTTTGGAGCCTCTTAAAGATGATAAATACGATATTGTTTTTGGTTCCAGATTTTTAGGAAAAAAGAATAATATGCCTTTTTTTAAAAAAAATATTTTGTTTCCTGTAGCGAGGCTTATAAATTTATTTTTAGGTGTAAAAACAACTGATCCTCAGAGTGGATTTAGGGCCATGAATCGAAAGGCTTTAGAAAAAATAAAAATAAAGAATGACGGATCAGCTCATTGCAGTGAAATTTTAAGCAAAGCTTTTAAATTTAAATTAAAAATAAAAGAAATTCCGATCACGGTGCTTTATGATGAATTCGGCCAGGGTATTTTCGGAGGAAAAGGAAAAGGATCAGGGGGAATAAAAATAATAAAAGATTTAATAATTCAAAAAATCATAGAATAAAATTTATGTTTCAACAGCTTCTAGCGATTATCATCATTCTCTTTTTTATTTTCAGGCTTTATTCCCAAAAAAGAAAAAAACAAATTAGCGGGAATGAATTTATTCTTTGGCTGGTTTTTTGGATTTCTTCGGGGGTGGCTATTATTTTTTTAAAAAAGATTGACTTATTAGTATCCTATCTTGGTTTTTCATCTTCCGGAATAAATTTTCTTTTATATATTGCTTTTTTAATAATTTTATATATGCTTTTTAAGATGCGGATAAAAATTGAGAAACAGGATAGAAATATTACTAAAATTATTAGGGAGATTGCTTTAAAAAATAAAGAGAAAAAACATGAATGAAACAAAACCCAAAGACATGATTTTTGATTTTTTACATACTGTTTTTTTGCTCGCCTTAATTGCTTTTTGCGTGTTTTATTTTATTGTCGGCAATCATTGGGGGACAGCGGAAAAAATAGTAAAAATAGCCGTAAATTTGTCCATATTTGGAATTTTATTTTTAATAAAATTAAAAATAGTTCGACGCCAAATTAAACGGGAAGAAAAAAATAAATCTTTTGATGATATATCGGTTTATTTTAGTAGAGCGGATAGGATAAAAAATTTAATTGTAATTTTTGTAATTTTAGCTTTAATGTCTTTAAGCAATTTTTTTTGGGCATTAGACGCAAGAATAGCCCTTGTTCAAATCCTTGTAATTTTTATATTATTATATTTTTGGCATATTTATTTATTTAGAAAAAGAGATGCGCTTAATATGCGCATGTATGCAACTATTCTAGATGAACTTGTTGATTCAATTTTAATTTATTTTATGCCAGTAATAATTTTAAGCGTTTCCTTATTTTTTAATTATTATAGTGCGATTGATATTGTTAACGCTCTAGTTGTTATGGGTATTTTATATTTAAGGCATAAAATATTATTTGTATTAAATGAAAAAAAATGAAAATAGCTGAGATAGTATGTGTTTTTCCCCCTTATCGGGGCGGAATTGGAAAATCTGCTTATTATTTTTCAAAACTTTTGGCAGAAAAAGAAAATTTAGTAGATGTTTATTCTCCCTTGTATACGTTTAATAAAATATCAGAAGAAGAAAAAAATAAATTTAATTTAAAACTCATAAAAGCTCCCTTAAAATTTGGTAAAGGAGCTTTTTTGCCACAGATTTTTTTTAAATTAAAAAATTATGACATTGTTCATTTACATTATCCTTTTTTTGGAACAGCTGAAATAGTTTGGCTGGCCAAATTTTTTTTTAGATCAAAATTTAAATTAGTTATTCATTATCATATGGATACTATAAATTTATCAAAAATAGCAAGCCTTCTTTCTTTACCCGGAAGAATTATTGAAAAGAATTTATTTAAAAGAGCAGACGCTATTACTTATGCTAGTTTAGATTATATTAAAAATTCTAAAATAAAAAAAATATATTTTAAAAATCCTAATAAATTCCATGAAATACCTTTTGGTGTTGATATTGGGAGGAAAGAAAAAAATAAAATTAATAAAAATATTAGAGAAGTGCAAGGTGAAGGAGGTGAATTGCGAAGCAAGAGAGGCCACCCTGGGGTGTTGCGAAGCAAGAGAGAGTACCCTGGGGTAAAAAAAATACTTTTTGTAGGCGGGTTAGATAGCGCTCATTATTTTAAAGGATTAAATATTTTATTTAAAGCACTCCAGAATATAAATTTAAAATATTTTTTAAATATTGTGGGAAGTGGTAATCTAAAAAACGAATATATAAATTTAACAAAAAAATATAAAATAGATTCTTTTGTTGAATTTTTAGGTAATTTAGATGGTCGGGAATTAAAGAAAAATTATAGAGAAGCTGATTTGCTTGTTTTACCTTCTATAAATAGCCATGAAGCTTTCGGGATGGTTCTTGTTGAAGCTATGGCCGAAGGAACTCCGGTTGTGGCTAGCGATTTACCGGGAGTTAGGTCTGTTTTTGAAGATGGAGTTCAAGGCTATTTATCTAAGCCCCAGGATCCGGAAAGCCTTAGGGATGCTATTCAAAAAATTTTTAAAGATGAAGAAAAATATATGAAAATGTCTATGGCAGGGAGGGAATTGGTTTTAAAGAAATATAACTGGAAAATTATTGGAGATAATTTAAATAATTTATTTAAAAAAATTAAAAATGAAAATTTGTCTGATTAATAATATTTTAAGGCCCTTTGATCGCGGGGGAGGCGCGGAAAGAATATCTGAAATTATTAGAGATGGTTTTTCTGATGCCGGAGATGATGTTTTCACTCTTAGCTTAAGACCTGTTTTTAAAAATTCCCAAGGAAAAAAAGCCTATTATCTAAAATCATATTTTTATAATTTATATAAAATGCCTTTATTCCTAAAATTGTTTTGGCATTTTAATAATCTTTTTAATTTTAATAATTTTATTAAAATTTTTTTTATTTTTAAAAAAGAAAAACCGGATTTAATAATTACTAATAATTTAATGGGGGTTGGAATGCTTTTGCCTTTTTTAATTAAAATTTTAAAAATAAAGCACGTTCATATTTTACATGATATTCAATTAATCTATCCGAGCGGACTTATGTTTTATGGTCAAGAAGAAAAAATTGAGAAATGGCCTATAAAAATATATCTAAAAATTACCCGTTTTTTGTTTGCTTCGCCCGATTATATAATCTCTCCTTCAAAATGGCTTCTTGATATGCATGATAAAAATAATTTTTTCAAAAAATCAGAGAAAAAAGTAATTCAAAATCCAGCCATAATTTTTAATGCTAAAAAAGAAAAAAAAGAAAAAAATATTTTTAGGTTTTTATATGTTGGCCAAATAGAGGAGCATAAAGGAATAAATATTTTAATTAATGCCTTTAAAAAATTACAAAAAAATTATTTCTCAGATATTGAATTGGAAATAGCAGGGTCAGGTACTTTATTTAATAAATTTAAAAATGAAAATACAGAGTGCCCCGAGGGTAAAAACAATAATTCTATAAAATTTTTAGGTAAAATTAATAATAAGGAAGTTCGGGAAAGAATGGAAGAAGCGGATTGCCTTATCGTTCCTTCTTTATGCTATGAAAATTCCCCTACGGTTATTTATGAAGCTTTATCGTCTCAAGTTCCAGTAATCGCTTCTAATTTAGGAGGAATTCCTGAGTTGCTTGGAAGGAATAGGGGATTATTATTTATTCCCGGTTCGGAAGAAGACTTATTAGAAAAAATGATTTTTCTAAAAAAATATCCTTCTGAGGGAAAGGATATGGTTAATCAAGGATTTTCTTATATTCTAAATAAAAACAAAGAAAATTATATATCTGAGATGCGGGATATGATTAATTAAAAATATTTTTCATCTTATCCGGTATTTCTTTTTTTGAGGTTTTTTCTTCAATATTTTTTATAATTTCATTAAAGCCCCTTGTATTCAAAGTATTTGTTTTTTGATAGTCCTCTGAAACAAGATCCTCGGCTTGAGCATTAAAAGTTTTTGTAAGATAATAATTAATAAAATTATACATAAAATATAAAGAAATAATATTTATTATTATCAAAGAATATGTAAAATATTTTTTTAGACTTCTATTTTTGATTCTTGTTTTTTTAAACATAATATTAATTATTTTTCCAATAAATATCGGCGTTAATAATTGCTGAAACATTTTTTTCCGTATCAGTTTCTCCTATGATATTATAATCTTTTTGACTCCCATCTGAGCTTATACTAATGGATTTAACATTAAGATAATATTTAATACTTTCTATATCCTTTAAATATTTTATTATATTGGAATAATTTCCTTTTAGGCTAATGTTTATGGGGGAGGTTTTATATATTTCTTCGGGATTATCTTGGCCTGGATTTAAACTTATTTTTTGTTCTAGAGCATGTTTATCAGCGATTGATTCAATTAAAGTAATAAAATCAAGCTCTCTATTTTTATTGATAAAAATTTGATCCAGTTTTTCCATTTTCGGTTTAATGTTTTTTAATTCTTCATTTAATTTATTAATATTTTGACTTTGCTTAATATTATTTTTTAGCTCAATTTTTTGATTTAAAATTTCGCTGCGAATTTCTTTGATTTTTGCTATGGAAGGCAGAATTAAAAAATAAAATACCAAAAAAGAAGCGATTAGTAAAACGGAAGGTAAAACAAAAATCTTTTGTTTAGAGGGTAGTTTTATGGGTGTTTTAAAATTCATATGAATTTATTGTTGCTTTTATTTCAAAATTAATATCACTTTTTTCAAGTAAGACGCTGAAAGGTAATTCTGCTTCGGATAAAATATCTGATTCTTCAATTATTTTTTTTAAATTTAATAAATTGTCTCGTGTTTCGGCTATTCCGGAGATTAAAGCTAAATTCTCATTTTTGGATACTTTTATTTGTTTGTAAATTATTCCCTTAGGTTTTATCGTAGATAAAAATATAAAAAAATCAGACCAATTAACAAAATCTTTTTGAATGTTTTCAATATATTCAATTTGATTATTTATTTCTTTAGCTCCTTGAGTATAATCTTCGGTATCTTTATTAAAAATAAGAGTTTGGCTTTTAGTATCGCTGTAATATTTTTGCATGATTATCCTAACTGTTAAAAAAATAAAAGCATAAATAATAAAATTAATAACTAATATATTTAAAAATTTTAAATATATTTTTATTTTTTTATTAAGAGTAATTTCTCTTTTTTTATCTTGAGGGATAATATTAATTTTAATCATAGTATTATTAGACTCAAGTTTATTCTTCTAAATATATACCTTTTAAAGCTAGTCCCATAGCAGAGGTATATCCCGGCGCTAGATCTTTTTGTATTTTTTTATTTAGTTCATTGTTTTCTTTATCTTTTTCGGATTTTATAGTAGTAATAAAATATTTTTCCAGTTTTTCGCTTGTTTCATCTATTTTTTCTTTAAAATTTCCAAGACTTGTTTTAATTCCGATATTTTCTTCAATCTCTTTATCAAGATTTTTTATATTTGCGCCTCCACCGCATAAAATAAGAGAATTTAATAGTCCCAAGTTCGGGTAATTTGTTTCATAAAAATCAATAGATTCTTTAATCTTTTCTATTAATTCTTTAATCATATCCTTTAAAATATCATCAATAATACCTTTGGCCTTGTTTTTGTCTAAGCCACAGATAATCTTAGCTTTTTCTGCCTGTTCCATATTAATTTCTAAAGTCTTAGAAATTTTTTGGGTAATTTCATTCCCGGAAATAGGAAGACTGATAGAACTTACTATTGAGTTATTTGAGTAAAAAACTATATTTGTTCTTTTAGCACCAATATCAATAATCCCGTAATTTTTATTTTCAAGATTAACTTTGGAAGGACTCTCTTCTTTAAGTAATGCTCTTACTACCGCTACAGGTTCTGGCTCTAAGGAAACGACATTTAAACCGGCTTGACTTAAATTTTCAATATAAGAGTCTACTATGGATTTTTTTGCAGCACCAATAAGAATATTAAAATTATTTTTTTCTTCCGAAATTAATTGCCAATCATAATACATATCATTTTCTAAAAGAGGTATGTTTTTCTGGATCTCATTGGCTATGATATCACTAATAGGGTTAATACTTTTTTCAACTTTAATAAGCTTGATGTATGTTTTTGAATCAGGAAGACAAGCTGAAACATCATTAGATCCAATATTTCCAAATTCGGGTTTGCTAATGAGTTTTTTTAATTCTTGATTAAAATTTGTGCTATTAATTATTTCCCCGTCTTGAATAGTCCCTTCTAAAAGTTTTCGGCTACTAATAGCCTGAATTTTTATTTTTCCTCGTATTTTATTTAATTGAATTAATTTCAACGACAAATCAGATATGTCAATTCCTAGGGGATAATTTGATTTTTTAGATAAAGTAAACATTATATTGCAGAAGTTAAAGAATACATAGGCATAATAATAGCGACAGCTATTGCTCCTACCCCGACTCCCATAACTAAAATAAGTAAAGGTTCAATAATTGTAGGCAGGCTTTCCATAATTTGGTCTACCTCTCCTTCATAAAATTCTGCTAGCTCTTCTAAAATAGAGTCTAGCTCTCCGGTTTCTTCTCCCACAGCAACCATTTGAGCTACTACTGGATTAAAAAGTTTCGGATAATTTTCTATAACTTCGCTTAATTTCCCGCCTTTTTTAATTTGTTGGCTCATATCCATAAGAGCTTCCCGATAATGGAGGTTACCCATAACATTCGCGGTAATTTGAAAAGTTTTAACAATCATAATGTCGGTTTTTAAAAGAGAGCTGACATTCCGAGAGAATTTTGCTATATTTATTTTTTTAATAATAGAGGAGATAATGGGGGCTTTTAAAAGGAAAGACTGGAAAGCATATTTCCCTTTTTTAGTTTTAATTATTTTCAAGAAAGAAACCACTGTTATGATAAATATCGTTCCGGAAAGAATTCCGTTATTTACTAGAGCATCGGAAATTCCGATGAGAATTTTAGTTGGGAGAGGAAGCTCAGCCCCCATTTCATCAAACATTCCGGTTATTTTTGGGATAATAAAAATAAACATAAAAGTTCCAATTCCAAACATAGCCACAAGGATAACAACGGGATAGGTTAAGGCACCTTTTACTTTTGAATATAAAGCATGTTCTTTTTTCATTTGTAAGAATAAATTTCCCAAAACATCTTCTAATTTTCCGGATAATTCTCCAGCTTCAATCATATTAATAAATAATTCTCCAAATATTTTTTTATGAGGCATAAGACTTTCCGCGAAGCTGTTTCCTTTTTCAACTTTAGTTCCGATATCTACTAATATTTTTTGAAAATATTTATTTTGGGTTTGTTTTCCTAGGGTGTTGATAGCTCTAGAGAGCGATATCCCGGCTTTAAGCATGACTCCTAAGTGTTGTACGAAAAATAATCTTTCTTTAAGGGGAACTTTTGATAAAGTTAATAAAAAAGCATCAATTTTTTTAATAATTGATTGTTTATTATTTTGTTTATTATTTTTGTTTTCTTGGTCGGAATTTATATTTTTTAATTGTTCATCCGAGAAATTTACAGGCATAAGTATTTTTAAATTTGTTAGACTTGAATTGCAATTAGCATTTACTAAAATATGAAAATTCTATTAAAATGCTAATTGTGCACTCAAGTCTATTCTTTAGTAACACGCATTACTTCTTCTATAGTGGTAATTCCGTTTTTAGCTTTGATAAAACCGTCTTCAGCGATAGTAAGCATTCCTTCTTTTATGGCTTGAGCATTAATATCGTGAGTATCGGCATTTTTGAGCATTAATCTTGAAATTTCTTCTGAGTTTTCGAGGATTTCATAGATTCCAATTCGACCTTTGTATCCGGTATTATTGCATTTTTTACATCCTTTGCCTTTATAAAATAATATACTGGCAAGCCCTTTTTTGGCGTTTACTATAATTTTTGTTTTTTCCATAGTTTTTAGAATACTTTCTATGTTAAGCTGTTTCTCAAGTTCTTTAATCATTTCAGCATCTAAATTATAGCTTTGAATGCAGTGGGGACATATTTTTCTAACTAAGCGTTGAGCAATAATAATATTTATGGTTGTGGCTATTAAAAAAGTAGGAACGCCCATTTCAGAAAGACGGGGCATAGTAGTTGCGGCACTGTTAGTATGAATAGTGGAAAGCACTAGATGTCCGGTCATAGCAGCATGTATGGCTATTTCGGCGGTTTCTTCGTCTCTAATTTCTCCAACCATAATAATATCTGGATCTTGACGCAAAAAAGCTCTTAGTCCGGCGGCAAAAGTATATCCTATTTTAGCTTGGACTTGAGATTGATTAACATGAGGCATCCTATACTCAATCGGATCTTCTACGGTTGAAATATTTACTTCCGGAGTATTAAGCACATTAAGAATAGTGTAAAGCGTAGTAGTTTTTCCGGAGCCGGTCGGTCCCGTGACTAAAATAATTCCATGTGGTTTATCTACATTTCTTTTTAAAACTTCAAAAGGCTGTTTCTGCAAGCCTAGTTGTTCTAAGGATAGAACTTGAGCCTTTTCATTTAAAAGACGCAGGACTATTTTTTCTCCGTCAAAAGTGGGAATAATGGAAACGCGAAAGGCTACCTTATATTCGTTCGTGGCAATTTTAAAACGACCATCTTGAGGGAGGCGATGTTCATCAACCTTTAAATTCGCCAAAATCTTAATTCTGGCTATAATTCCGGATTGCACGGTTTTAGGCAAAATCATAACATTTCTTAAAATTCCATCAATTCTATACCTGACTGCTACATTTTTTTCTTCCGGTTCAATGTGAATATCACTAGCGCCTTCTATAATAGAATATTCTAAGAGAGTATCTACAATACGAACTACAGGTAAATCCGCTGCTAATTTTTTTAAATTAGCTTGGTTTTCATTTTTCCCCGTTTTTTTATCAGTATCTAAATAATTAAATTCGGCTTTTAGGCTTTTATGATATTGTTTTAAAGTATCTTTGATATTATCCGGAGAGCTTAAATAGATTTTTGGTTTTAGACCTGTCTTTTTTTTAATAAATTCAAAAATTTCAAGATCATGAGGATTAAGAACCGCTATTTTAATTTCCTTATCATCAGCGTCAAAAGAAATTATTTGGTGGCTTGTTGCTATCGGCTCCGGAATCATAAAAAGAATATCTTTACGGATAGTTTGATTTTTCAAGTCTATAAAAGGAATTTTAAAATAACTTGCTGCTGATTCATAAAGCACGACTGGAGAAATTATTTTTTTCTCTATTAGCAAGTCTTCTATTTTTTTTCCGGAACTTAAAGCTTCTTCAAATATTTTATTATATTTTTCCTCATTAAGAATGTCAGCTTTGAGCAAAATATTTTTAAGTATCTCAGTTTTAAACATAATTCTAAAGAAATTAACAGGATAAAATATTATCTTGATTATAACATAAATTTGCATAAAATAAAAATAAATGTCAAAATAAAAAACCAGATTGCTTATTTAATTTTTTAACAATATATGTTAAAGTTAAGAAGTAAATTAAGATATTTTTGAATATGTTTGATTTTTCTAAATTTGTTAATGATTTTTACTTTTTTAAAAGTAGGGCTAAATTTCAATTTTTAGAATTTTTAAAGGAATTGGCGATAAAGTTATATCTTTTTTTTATATCTTTCATTAACATTCTGGAGTGGTTTTTAGCCGGGTATATTTTAAAACAGGGAGAAGGGAAGAGAATTGCTCTTCATTATAATGTTGATTTTGGCATAGATTATTATGATTCCATAGAGAAAATTTATATATTGCCAATTTTGGGAATTTTAATTTTGATTATCAATTTTTTACTTTCTTTACTTCTTTTTCGGCATAAAGCAAAACGCTTTATTTTTCATGTTTTATTAAGCATCGCCTTGTTTTCAAATATAATATTATTCTCAGCTTTAATTTCTATATATTTAATAAATTTTGTTTAATAGACTAAGAAAATGGATAGTGATCAAATTATTAGAATTTTATTTTTAACTTTCTTAGCTTTCGTTTTTACGGTTTTATGGACGCCTCTTTTAACTCATTTTTTATATAAATATAAAATGGGGAAAACTATTCGGAGTAAGGGCAATACTCCGGTTTTTACTAAAATGCATAGCCATAAATCTGGAACTCCGACTATGGGAGGTATTCTTGTTTGGTTAACTACGCTTATTTTTAGCTTACTCTTTTTTTATTTAGCTAAATTTTTACCTTTTGAATTTATTAAAAATTTAAATTTTTTGAGTAGAAGTGAAACTTTATTGCCTTTGGGGGCTTTAGTGGCTACCGCCTTAGTTGGTTTATTTGATGACTGGCTTGATGTTCGAGGGAAGGGAGTGATGGGTGGAGGCGGTCTTACGGTTTCTCATCGTCTTTTAACTTATGCTTTTATCGCGTTTATCGGAGCGGGTTGGTTTTATTATAAATTGGACTGGACTGTTTTGCATGTGCCATTTTTTGGTAGTTTTGAAATCGGATGGTGGTATATTCCTTTTTTCATTTTTGTAATTATCGCTTCTGCTTTTTCAGTTAATGAATCTGACGGTTTGGATGGTTTAGCTGGCGGGCTTTTATTATTTGCTTTTGCCTCTTATAGCGTAATTTCTTTTTCTCTGGGACGTTATGATTTAGCGGCTTTTTGTGGAGTAATTATAGGATCTTTAATGGCTTTTTTATGGTTTAATATTAATCCAGCTCGTTTTTTTATGGGTGATACTGGAGCGATGAGTCTAGGAGTAACGCTGGGAATAATAGCTATGCTTACTAATTATGCACTTTTACTTCCAATAATTGGTTTTTTATTTGTCTTAGAGTCGCTTTCTGTTATTTTGCAAGTTTTGTCAAAAAAATTAAGAAATGGTAAAAGGATATTTATTTCAGCGCCTCTGCACCATCATTTGCAAGGTAAAGGTTGGACAGAGCCAAAAATTGTAATGCGTTTTTGGATTATTGCTGGAGTTAGTTCTAGTATCGGTTTAATAATATTTCTTTTTGATAAAACATTATAAATGAGTTTAAAGAAAAAAATACAGGGAGCTCTAAGGGTAAAAAAAATATTTTATGCGCCCAAAAAAGGACAGGGTCCAGACAAAATTTTACAATATACCTTGGCCGTAGTTTTAGTTTTTGGTTTAATAAGTCTTTCCAGCGCTTCTTCGGTCGTGTCTTATGATAAATTTGATGGAGATGCTTATCGTTATTTTAAACGTCAATTATTTGGTTTAGCCGTAGGTTTGATTGCTTATTTTATCTTATCTAAAATTGATTATCATATTTGGCGTAAATATGCTCTTGGCTTTTTGGTTTTTTCTATTTTTTTATTAATTTTAGTTTTTATTCCCGGGCTTAGTACTCATTATGGAAAGGCTAGAAGTTGGATTAATATTTTTGGTTTTTCTCTGCAGCCTTCGGAATTTGTAAAATTGTCCTTTTTACTTTATTTAGCTGCTTGGCTGGAAACTAAAAAAAGAGATTTATCAGATATTCATGAAGGTATTGGGCCTTTTGTTATTGTTTTGGGAATAATAGGAGGATTAATGCTAATGCAACCTGATATAGGAACTTTATCAATCATTAGCTTGATTTCTTTGATTGTATATTTTGTTGGAGGAGGAAAAAAAACACATATTGCTGGGATTATATTGATTGGGATGGCTTTTTTTGTTTTAATGCTTCAATTTAAACCCTATCAGATGGATAGATTGAGATGTTATGCTGATCCTAGCTTTAGTCCTGATGATATTTGTTATCAGATTAATCAGTCTTTAATTGCAGTCGGTTCTGGTGGAATTTTTGGCAGGGGATTAGGGGAGAGTAGACAAAAATATATGTATTTACCGGAAGTGAGTGGAGATTCTATTTTTGCAATTATTGCAGAAGAGATGGGTTTAGTTGTAAGCACTTTGCTTATTATTTTATTTTTAACTATTTTTTATAGGGGTTATAGAATATCTTTGGCTGCTCCGGACGATTTTGGTAAAATATTAGCTATTGGTATATCTTCTTGGATTAGCATTCAGGCTTTTATTAATATTGGGGGGATTATTAATTTAATGCCCATGACCGGAGTGCCCTTGCCTTTAATTTCTTATGGAGGTTCCGCTATTCTTTCAAGTTTAGCTGCCTTTGGGGTTTTGGTTAATATTAGTTCACAAGGAAAAAAATAAGAATAAAAATTAAAATAAGAAAAATAAGAAAATTTAAATTATTCTTATTTCTCTTATTTCTCTTATTTTTCTTATTATATTTATTTATGAAGAATTTGTGTAACAAAAAAATAATTTTAACGGGAGGAGGGACGGTCGGGTCGGTTAGTCCGCTTTTGGCTGTTTATGATGAATTAAGATTGAGAGGGGATTATGATTTTTTGTGGATTGGGTCTCGTGATGGTTTGGAAAAAGAAATAATAGCTAGAGAAAGTATTGATTTTGTGGGAATTTCAAGCGGAAAATTACGGCGTTATTTTTCTTTTCAAAATTTTATTGATATTTTTAAAATATTTTTTGGATTTTTAGAGTCTATTTTTATAATTATTAAGGGAAAGCCAGATTTGATTATGAGTGCTGGGTCTTTTGTGAGCGTGCCTTTGGTTTGGGCTGGCTGGATTTTAAGAGTTCCGGTTTTAATTCATCAGCTTGATGCACGCCCCGGTTTGGCTAATAAGTTGATGGCTAGAGTAGCTAAAAAAATAAGTCTTACTTTTGAAAAATCATTAAATGATTATGGGACGAAAGCTGTTTGGACAGGGAATCCGATTCGGAAAAGTTTTTTAGATAAAAATTTAAATGTTTTAGAAATTAAAAAAGAGCTTAAATTAAATTTAGATTTACCCTTGATTTTAGTTGTGGGTGGGGGAACGGGTTCAAAAAAAATAAATGAAATAATTATAAGTATTGTTCCGAATTTAATTGAGAGGGCTGAGATTGTGCATGTGACTGGAAAAAACAGGTTAGAAAAAAAGGTATCTTTTAAGGTACCTTTAAAGGTACCTTTTCAAAAATATCATCAATATGAATTTTTAGATGCAGACTTAATGGCTAAATACTTATTTGTAGCGGATCTAATTATATCTAGGGCTGGAATGGGTTTTTTAAGTGAACTTGCTTATCTAAAAAAAGCTTCTATTATAATTCCTATGCCTAACTCGCACCAGGAAGATAATGCCCAGATTTTATCAGACCATAAAGCTGCACTTGTTTTACATGAAAAAGAAATTGATAAAAATATTTTATATCAGGAAATTATTAAGATTTTGGAAAATGATGATCTAAGACATGATTTAGAAAAGAATATCGGTGGTGCAATTAAGTGTGGGGAAGAAGCGGTAAATAATATTATTAAAATTATTGAGGAAATAATTATATGACTAAAAAAATGGGAAGTGCCCCGAGGCTAAAAGTTTATATGATTGGCATAAAAGGAGTTGGTATGACTATGCTGGCTGAATATTTATTTCAAAACGCTTATGAAGTTAGCGGATCAGATACGGACGAAAAATTTATGACTGATCAGGTTTTAGATAAAAATAAAATTAAGTATTTTGAAGGTTTTGATGAAAATAATGTGCCGAAAGACGCTGATTTAATAGTTTATTCTAGTTCTTATAACGAAAAGACAAATCCAGAATTAAAAAAAGCGCTAGAAGGAAAAGTAAAA
>Ga0164318_10002761_pt1 | contig 16407 bp, 12 predicted proteins | sample GuaBasSedimGuay9_FD_113734 | JGI IMG/M metagenome (GOLD analysis project Ga0164318, IMG submission 113734) | Subseafloor sediment microbial communities from Guaymas Basin, Gulf of California, Mexico - Guay9, Core 4571-4, 0-3 cm | ecosystem: Environmental > Aquatic > Marine > Hydrothermal vents...
AGGAGTCTCCCTCGAACCTGCCGAGGGGGAGCTGACGGTCGTATGCGGGGCGAACGGGAGCGGCAAGACGACGCTTTTGAAGCTGGCGGCCGGGCTGCTCGTTCCGGCGGCGGGGAAGGTGGAGATGGGGGGAAGGGACGCGGGGCGGCTGGAACCGGCGGAGCGGGCGAGGCTGGTGTCGTGGCTGCCGCAGTTTCCCGTGTTTCCGCCCGCGTTCACGGTGCTGGAAGGGGTGATGCAGGGGTTGTATCCGCGGCGGCGGGGGTTCTTCGACAGGGAGGAGGACGTGCGGCGGGCGATGGAGGCGCTGGAGCGGGTGGACTGCGCCGGGCTCGCGGGCAGGAGGCCGGAGACGCTGTCGGGCGGGGAGAGGCAGCGGGCGGCGGTGGCGAGGGCGCTCGTGCAGGACACGCCCGTCCTTCTTCTGGACGAGCCCGCCGCACACCTGGACGCGGCCCACGCGGCGGGGCTGTTCGGGCTTCTGCTGTCGCTGGCGCGTGAGGGGCGGACGGTGACGGCGGTGACGCACGACGTGAACCTGGCGCTCGCGTTCGCGGACTCCCTCGTGGTGATGAAGGGCGGGAGGATAATCGCGCAGGGGCGGCCGGACGAGGCGTTGACGGAGAGGACGTTCGAGGAGTGCTACGGGCTCGGCTGTACGCTGGTGGAGAGGGGAGACGGGCGGAAGGCGGTGCTGCCGGACTACGGCCGGGGGCGGTCAGCGGCCGAGCGATAGGGAGAGGACGGAAGCGCCGGGGGCGGAAGCGGAGAGGACGGGGTTTCCCTCCAGCATCCAGGCGAACGGGACGCGGGCGCGGAGCAGGGAGCGCCCCGCTTGGAGTATCAGCGCGTCTTCGGCGAGGGCGAGCTCCACGGTGCAGGGGAAAGAGGGGGGAGGATCGAAGGGCACTTCGAGCCGTTCGCCGCCCGCCTCGAGCGTGAGGCGGCAGGAGGAGCGGGAAAGCACGACGAGAAGGGAGCAGTCGCCGCCGGAGAGCCCGGCGGAGAGGGAGCCGTCCCGGGGCGGCGAGGCGCAGAGGCGCATCCAGAAGGAGACGCCGCAGTAGCGGAGGGAATCGCAGGCGAGGGAGGCGGGGGGAACGTCCACCGAATCGAGGGAGAGGCCGGAAGGCGTGCGGGTCCAGCGGCCTTCCTCCACCCGCCAGGAGGCGAAGGCGGCGGGGGAGGAGAAGTCGAAGTCCGTCCGGGGCGGGGGCGCGCCGCGGCGGGAGTAGAAGGAGAGGGCCGCCCTCCGGGCGGCGGCGAGGAGCGAGTCCGCCCGGAGTTTCGCCCAGGGGGCCTGAGGGGCGGAAGGGCGGCGTTCGGCGAAGGCGCGCAGGAGGGAGGCGGCGGCGAGGCGGTCGCCGGCGGCGAGGAGGGCGGACACCTTCCGCGAGAGCTCCCTCCATTCGGCGGAGGCGGCGGAGAGGTCGGCGAAGGGGCGGCGGGCCGTCTCGCGGACGAGGCGGAGCAGGAAGCGGCGGGCGGCCGAGGAGGAGGGGAAGCGGAGGAGGTCCGGGGAGGCCGGAAGGCGCGCGGCGGCCCTCTCGTCCCTCTCCATGAGGGCGGAGGCGCAGCGCGCGGCGAGACGCTCGGCCCCGGCCCTCCGCGAGGGCGTGCGGGCGGCGGCCAAGGCGGCGCGGGCGGCGGAGATGGCGGCCGAGAAGTCCCCTTCCCTCTCGCGGCGGAGCGCATCGGAAAGCAGGCGATCGGAGAACGGAGGGGGCGGGGGCGGAGACGAGGTCCGCCGCTCGAGCCAGGCCCGGACGCGGAAGGCGAAGGCCAGGGTGAGGACGGCGAGCGCGAAGACGCGGAAGCGGCGGCGCAGTCGGCGCAGCGCGAAGGCGCGGCGGGCGAGGCGGCGCTCGTTCCAAGGGCCGATGGGGGGAAGGTCGGAGAGGGAGGCGGGAAGCGCGCCGGAGGAGGAAGCGAGTAGGACCTCCGGGGCGGGGGCGTCGTGGTGGAAGACGACGGTGTCCTCGCCGACGGATATCTCGTCGCCGTCCGACAGGTAGCGTTTCAGCACGGGCACGTCGTTGACGAGGACGCTCCAGCTTTCCTTCAGGTCCTGGACGAACCAGCCGCCGGAGTCGAGGTCAAGCTTGAAGTGGTGCCTCTCGGCCAGGGGGGAGGTGAGGACGATTCCGTCGGAAGGCGCGCCGCCCGCGGTCACGGGACTCTTGAGCGGGCGCGAAAAGAAGCCTTCTGCGGTGTTCACGGCGAGGTGCGGCATGGACTCCATTTTACCCGATCTGCGACGGCGGACAAAAGGAGACGAAAGCAACATATCTGCACTTGACAAAATAGTTGGAGTTGTGGTAATATATTTTGTCTGTTTTTCCGGCACGCCGCGCCGGGGCTCGTTCCGGCGGGAGAAGGGGCCGGGAAGAGTTCCCTGCAAGGGGAAGAAAGGGTTGCAGGATAGGAAGGAAGAAAGAAAGGAAGGTCCGCCGAAGAAGGCGGGCGAGCGGCCGCAAGGGAACGATTCGGGGTTCATGGGGCAGCGGCTCATGAGTTATGAGCTGGTGGGGCGCGCCTTGGAGGGCATGAGCGACGCTTGGCTCGTCGTTGCGTTTCCGGGCGGCAAGGTGCTGAGCTGCAACGCCGCGGCCGAACGGCTGTTTGGAGTGAAGGCGGGGGAAAGCACCGTGGGCGATTTCCTGGAAAACGTCCCGCCCGAGGGGGGCCGGTACATCGTAAGGGGAAGAGGAGGCGAGGAGGTGGAGCTCGTCGTCTCCCCGGCGGAGGCGGCCGGGCAGTCCTTCGCCGTGATGGTCGGCAGAGTCGTGGAGAAGGGGGAGGCGGACGCCGACAGGCTGCGGTACATGGCCGAGCTCGCCGAGAACATAGAAGCCGTGCTGTGGTTGAGGGACATGGCCACCGGGCGGTACGTTTACATCAGTCCGCAGTACGAGCGGATATGGGGCTGTCCCGTCCGGGATCTCTACGAAAGGCCTTCCTCGTGGAAGGAGAACATACACGAGGAAGACAGGGAGAGGGTGGAGAGCGCCCTGGCGAGGCAGAAATCCGGGGACTACGACGTGGAATACCGGATAGTGAGGCCGGACGGGGAGGTAAGGTGGGTGAGGTCGCGGGCCTTCCTGGTGCGGGACGCCGACGGGGAAGTGAGGCGCATAGCGGGGATAGTCATGGACATAACGGAGGAGAAGGAGCTCCGGCAGAGGGTGATGGAGGCCCTCCGCTTCCAGGAGATGGAGGAGGCGCTCGCTCTCTTCGCGCACGACCTGAACAACTACCTTCTGTTCCTCGAAGGGCGGGTGAAGGGGCTTAGCGCGCCGGACGGGAGCTGTCCGCCGGAGGCGAGGGACATACTTCGGCGGGCGAAGATGCTCCGTAGGATGTTCGACCGCTTCAGGCGCAGGAGCCGCGGGAAGGGGGCGGGGAAGGAGATAGTGGACGTTCACGAGCTTCTGGAGAGCGAGCTTTCCGCCCTGAAGGGGGTGAAGGTGGAGAGTTCGCTGGAGGCGGAGCACCATTACCTGGCGGCCGATCCGTCGGAGCTGGTGACGGTGTTCTCGAACCTTCTCAGGAACGCGCTCGAGGCCACGGAGGGGCAGCGGGAGCGGGTCGTGTCGGTGCGGACGCGGAACGCCGAGATCGCGCTGGACGAGGCGGAGATACCCTTCGTCAAGGCGGGAGAGGCGATAGTGGTGGAGGTGCGGGACAACGGTCCGGGGATACCGCCCGACATCGAGGCCGACATATTCAGGCCCCGCTTCAGCACGAAGGAGAAAGGCATGGACAGCGTGCGGGGGATGGGGCTGTTCTCGGTGAGGAAGACGGTGGGGGAATACGGCGGGTTCGTCGAGATGAAGAGCGCCCCGGGGGAAGGGACCACGTTTCTCGTGCACCTTCCGGTGGCGGAGGCCGTGGCGTCCCCGCATCCGGCGGGCGAGGCGCTGCCAGCCGTTCGGGGAAAGCGCGAGCTAGTGCTGGGAAAGGGGAAAGAGGAAGCGGCGCGGCTGAAACTTCTGCTGAGCGGGTCCATGCTCGAGGCGGACACGGCCGGAAGCGCGGCGGAGGGGCTGAGGAAACTCGCCGAGGAGAAATACGACACCGTTCTGGCGAGCGGGCAGATGGGTAGGGAGGCGCTGGAGAGAATAGCGGCGAGGGTGGAAAAGGAGAGGGGAGCGCGTCTCCTCGTCGCGGCGCGGGAGGAGGACCTGCCGGAAGCGGTGAAGAGGCTCGTCAAAGCGGGGAAGGCCGGTTTGTTGCCGCCCGGCGGTGGAGGGAGAAGGACTTCCTGACGTGACGCAAGGCGGAGAAACAAGAGAGCGGGGGCCGAGGCCCCCGCTTTTTCGTCCGGAGGGGACGGGTTCACCACTTCATGCCGAGCAGGCGGGCGAGGTCGAAGAGGACCTCGTCGGCCGCGGCGATGAGCCTCGCCTTCGCCTCGAGGAGCGAGGCGCGGTCCGCCGGGCGCTCGGAGAGCTGGACGTAGAGCTTGAGGTTGCGCGAGGTGCCGGAAGGCCGGAGCGTCACGAAGGAGCGCTTGTCCTCGGAGAGGTAGAAGCGCATCCCTTCCTCGGGGAAGACGGCGACGTTGGAGAAGAAGAAGGAGCGGGCGGCGGCGAGCCTCTCGGTGCGGGAGGCGGAGGGTTCGGGGGCGGGCATTCCGCGCTTCACCATGAGGTCCGTGAAGGCGTCCTCGGCGGCCTCGTCTCCGGGCGGAGGGAGGAGGACGGAGGCGCGTTCGGCGGCCTCGCTCATGGTGCGGTGGGGGCGGTAGCCGTGGTCGGGGTCGGCGGCGTACTTGCCCTTTCCGGGGCATATCTCCACGTCCGTCACCCTGTAGCCCGCAATCTCCAGGCCGTCGCGCAGGGCGCGGGCGCGGAGTTCCTCGGCGCGGTGGAGGTGGAAGAGCTTGCGCTGGATGGCGTTCACGCCCTCGTACTGGCCGACCGGGGGATCGGGGCGGTAGCGGTTCACGTAGAGGGCGAGCCCTTCGGAGAGGGTGAGGTCGTCGAGCAGGTCTATGAGCGTCTTGCCCTCGGCCTTGGCGTGGGCGGCCACCTCGGCGATGAGGAGTGCGGCGAGGGTGCCGTCCTTGTCGCGCACGTGTCCGCCCTCCCCCAAAGCGTTCGGGGAGGAGGGAGGGCCGCCGAGGATGGAGAAGCCGTTGCTTTCCTCGAAGCAGCCGAGGTTGTAGTCGCGCACGCCGGGCTCGTAGCGGTGGTGTGCGTAGAGGGTGGAGAAGCGGCGGGTGTCGTACTCGGTCTTCTCGAAGACGTCGAGGCCGTTCCAGGCGAAGGAGACGGCCTCGGCGAGGAGGCTGAAGCCCACCCAAGTCTTGATCCAGGCGAGGCCCTTGCGCTCGGCGAGTTCCGTTATGAGGTCGCTGGTGACGTGGGACTGGGCGATGAAGCCGCGGCGCAGGAGGGGGGAGTTCTCCGCCTCGAGCTTGCGGAGGCGGTGGGCGAGGAGGAGCGCCCAGACTTCGTCGGCCTTGAGGAGGGTCCACCCGCCGCCGTAGATTTCTTTCTGTTCGGGCGGGACCTTGACCACCACGCCCATCCTGTCGGCGTCGGGGTCGGTTCCGATGAGTATGTCGAGCTCGTCGAAGCGTTCCTCGCCGTGCTCGGCTATGAACGCCTCGACCGCGATGCGCGCGGAGGAGGGGTCGCCGGGGTCGGGCTGCTGGGTGTACTCGAAGCAGGGGAAGAAACCGTCGGGCTCGTTCATGGAGCGGTGGGTCACCTCGGTTATGCGCTCGAAGCCAGCGGAGCGGAGGAGGCGGGGGACGAGGCGGCTTCCCGCGCCGTAGAAGGCGCAGTAGCCTATTTCGAGGGAGGGGGCGAGCGGAGCGAGGGCGGCGGGGTCCACGATGAAGGAGCGCATGTGTTCGAGGTAGGCGGGGTGCAGGTCGAAGACGGCGGAGGAGGCGGGGCGTTCGGCGTCGTCGGGGCCGACGACGACGAGGCGGGAGGCGAAATCCTCGATGGGGGGGAGGTCGGGCACGTCGGCGAAGTCGGTCTTCAGGACGTAATCGCGGTATATGCGCTCGCGCTCGGCGTTGGTGAGCTGGGCCCCGGTGGCGGAGGTGAGCTTATAGCCGTTGTAGCGCTTGTCGTTGTGGCTGGCGGAGATGAAGACGCCGAGGTCCGCGCCGAAGCGGACGACGGCGAAGGAGAGTTCGGGGAAGGGACAGGGCTCGGCGAAGAGGTGGACGCGGAGCCCGGCGGAGAGGAAGAGGCGGGCGATGAGCGAGGCGAAGCGGGGCCCGCCGATTCGGGAATCGAAGCCCACGACGGCGCCCTGGAGGGAGTTGTCGGCGGCGAAGCGGGCGACGGCGGCGGAGAGGCGGAGCACGGTGAGGTCGTTGAACAGGTTGGGGCCGCGGAGGAAGGGGGCGTCCACGCCGAAGGCGGCCATGGTCCTGAGGTCGCCGACGCTCATGACCGCCCTGCCCCGTATTCCTCCGGTGCCGAACTTTATGTCGGAGAAGAAGGCCTCGAAGAGGTGGTCCCAGCGGGCGTCGTCCACGGCGTCCGCGATGGCGGGGACGGCGGCGGGGCAGATCCGCCTGACGTGGGGGTCGGTGAGCCAGCGTTCGAGGCGGGGGCGGACGTTTTCCTCGAGGACGCGCTCGGTGTCGGCGGCGCGGTCGAGTATGCGGGCGCGGAGCTCGGCTCCCTCGGCGGGGGAGGTCGAGCCCGCGGCCACGGCGGCCTCGAGGGCGGCGAGCTCGCGCGAGGCGGAGGCGGCGAAGTGCGCCTTCATGCCTGAGAGGGCCTTTTCGAGCACCTTTCGGGGGTCTATGTTGGCGTTCCAGACCTCGTAGCTCATCTGTCCTCCCGTTTCCCGGAGTGAGGTTTTGAAGGATAGGCTCTTTCAAAGAATATACAATACCGCGCGATGGAAGCCGACATTTCGCCGCTGAAAGTATGCGTGGTTCCGTTCGGGTGCCAGATGAACCGGGCCGACGCCTCGGCCATCCAGGAGCTGCTGGAGAGGCGCGGGCACGTTCCGGTACGCGACGAGGACGAGGCCGACGCGGTGATCTACGTCACCTGCACGGTGAGGCAGCACGCCGAGGACCGGGCCTTCTCGCGGCTGGGGAGGCACGCGAGGCGGAAGCGGGACGGGCGGCGGGTCATCCTGGTGCTGGCGGGCTGCTGCGCGGAGAAGGAGGCGCGGGGGGCGCTCGAGCGGCTGCCGGAGCTGGACATAGTGTGCGGCACGAGGCGGTTCCACCTGCTGCCGGAGCTACTGGACCGGGTGAGGGCGCAGGGCGGGCCGATAGTGGCGGTGGGCCTCGACGGCCGGCCGGGGCACGAGGGCGGCTTCCACTGGCGGACGTCGCCCTTCCAGGCGTTCGTCACCGTGATGAGGGGCTGCGACAACTTCTGCTCGTACTGCATAGTCCCCTACGTGCGGGGGCGGGAGTACAGCAGACCGCCGGACGAGATATTGGACGAGGTGAAGCGGCTGGCGGACGACGGGGTGAAGGAGATAACCTTCCTGGGGCAGAACGTCAATTCCTACGGGAAGGGGCTCGAGCCTCCCTGCGACCTGGCGGAGCTGCTGGCGCGCGCGGGGGAGGTGGAGGGGATAGAGCGGTTGAAGTTCGTGACGAGCCATCCCAAGGACCTGACGCCGGAGCTCGCGGACGCCCTGGCGCTTCCCAAGGTGTGCCCGTACCTGCACCTGCCCGCGCAGAGCGGATCGAACCGGATACTCGCGGCGATGAACCGGGGCTACACGCGGGAGCGCTACCTGGAGCTCGTGGAGATGGTGAGGGAGCGCGCGCCGGGCGCGGCGCTCGCCTCGGACTTCATAGTGGGTTTCCCCGGCGAGACGGAGGAGGACTACCTTCGGACGCGGGAGCTCGTGGAGCGGGTTCGGTTCTCGCAGGTGTTCGTGTTCAAGTACTCGCCGCGCAGGGGGACGGCGGCGGCGAGGCTTCCCGACGACGTTCCGGCGGAGGTGAAGAAGCGGCGCAACAACGACCTTCTGGCGCTGCATCTCGAAATAGCCGCGGAGGACAACGCGAAGCTCGTGGGGAGCACGGTGGAGGTGCTGGTGGAGGGGCCTTCGCGGCGGGATCCGTCGAGGCTGGCGGGGCGAGCTCCCACGGAGCGGATAGTGATAGTGGACGGGCCGCCGGAGCTGAAGGGGGAGATCGTGCGGGTGCGGGTGGAATCGGCAACGGCGCTGGCCCTGTACGGCAGGCCGGAGGAGGAAGGATGAGGGCGAAGGCCGTTGCGGCGCCGTCGCCCGCGGGCTCGCGCCTGGCGGTGCTGACGGACGCGCGGCACACGGTGCAGAGGCTGGCGGTGTCGTTCTGCGCGCCGCGGGGGGTGTCCGGGGCGGCGCTGGAGCTTCTGTGCTCGCTCCTGGAGAGGGGCACGCGCTCCCGCCCGAGCGCGAGGGAGCACGCCGCGGCGAAGGCGGAGATGTACGGCCTGAACTGCGGCTGGCACGTGAGGAGGCGGGGGGATTCCTTCAGGCTGGTGTTCGGCGCGACCTTCGTCTCTCCCGCCGAGGCGGGGGGAGAGAGGTACGCGGCGGAGCTGGAGAGGTTCCTGGCGGAGAGCGTTCGCGAGCCCGCCTTCATGGACGAGGGGTTCGACGAGGGGCTGTTCGAGGTGGACCGTTCCAACCTGGCGTCGTGGCTGAGGGAGCTGGAGACGCAGCCCTCCACGCGGGCGGTGCGCAGGGCGTTCGGCCTGGCGCTGGAAGGGGATCCCTACTCGCGGCCCGCGAGCGGCACGCCGGAGGAAGCGGAGGCGCTGGAATTGGCCGGTCTGCGGGAGTTGTTCGCCCGCACGGCGTGGAGGGGCCGGGCGCTGGGCGTGTCGGCGGGGCCGCTGGAGACGGAGGAAGCCGGGAGGCTTCTTCTGGCGGTTACGGGCGGGGAAGCGCGGGGCCGGGGGACGCGCTGGAGGCCGTTCGAGCCGCCGGAGCGCAAGCGGCGATTCCGGGAGGAAGGGGGCGGGGAGAGCGACCACGTGGTGGTGTTCTTCGCGCCGGGGCGCGGCGCGCGGTTCACAAGGACGGAGTTCGCCGCGGCGATGGGGGTGTTCGCGACGGGGTCGTCGTCGCGCATCTTCCGCTCGATACGCGAGGAGATGGGGATAGCCTACGGGCACGAGCTGATACGGAGCTTCGAGAAGAGGATAGCGGCCGTGCATTCCGCGGTGCTTCCGGGACGGGGGGAGGACGCGGCGGCGCGCATCGAGCGGGAGATGGAGGAAGCGGGGCGCGGGGTGGACGCCGAGGAGCTCGCCGTGCTGAAGCGGGAGTCGGCGGCGAACGTGCTGAAGCGGTTGGACTCGCCGGGGGGGCTCGCGGAGATGCTTCTGTACCACCTGGAGACGGGGGGCAAGGCGGAGGGGTTCGACGGCGAGGCGCCGCTGAGGCGCATGGAGAGGGTGAGGCCGGAGCGGGCGGCGCGGGTGCTTTCGTACTTCAGGGCGTTCGCGGTTTACGTCTCGGCGGCCGGGGGAGAGGGCTCGCTTCCGGAGCGCTGAGCGGCCAGGGCGTCTTCGAGGCGGGCGATCCTGAGGTGGTAGGCCGCGGCGAGGCGCAGGAAGAAGGCGATGAACAGCGCGGCTCCCAGCAGGAACATGAACATGACCAGCATGAAGCCGGGGGAGTGGTCGGCGAGTATGCGCTCGACCTTCTTCACCTTCTCGGCCTGGGCGCGGGTGTAGAGCTGGGGGGGCTTGGAGCGCAGGTCGGGCATGAACTCGCGGTAGAAGAAGTCGTAGAGCCCTTCCTTTTCGAGGGCGCGGTTGAAGGCGTAAACTTCCTGGGGTATCTGGAAGAGCTTGCCGAAGGAGCCCACGAGCAGGCCGACGGCGAGGGCGGCGGCGAGCACCCAGCCGAGGCCGAGTTCCGCCCTCACGAAGTCCTGGAAGGAGGGGGTTTTCTTTTCCTCGCTCATCGGGAAGCCTCCTTGCGCTCGTCCGAGATGGGCGCTATGTGGGAGAGGGTGTCGAGCAGGCGGGGCCTTTCCTTCGCCGATACGTGGTAGAGCCTTATGTGGTGCGCCTCACCGCCGAGCATGTTCACCCTCACGGAGCCGCCTTCCTCGATGACGAAGCGGACTATCTTCTCGGCGGGGAGGAACTTCTTGGAGAAGATCATGTATATGCGGAGCGTGCCGTCGGATATGGTGATGTAGGGGACGGAGAACATGGCGAGGGCGACCGCGCCGATTACGGCGGAGAGGAAGAGCGGGAGGGGGGTCTCCACGACGAGTTTGCCGCCGTCGCCGAGCGCCACGGATGAGGTGAACAGGACGACGGCGGCGAGGACGAGCGCCACGCGGTAGGAGGTCTTGAAGTAGAAGCGGACGCCGTCCGGATCGAGGCTCATCGGCCGCCCTTTCCTTCGCGGTATCTGTCGAGGACGCGGCCGACTATGTCGGTGGTGGAGAAGCCCTCGACGAGGGGGATGACCTCGACGCGGCCGCCGTAGGAGAGGACGAAGTCGGCGCCCACGACGGTCTCGGTGGTGTAGTCGCCGCCCTTTACGAGGACGTCGGGGCGGACGAGGCGGATGAGATCGAGGGGGGTGTCCTCGTCGAAGAGGGTCACGAAGTCCACGGGGAGTAGGGAGGCGATGACGGCGGCGCGGGCTTCCTCGTCTATGATGGGTCTGTTGGAGCCCTTGAGGCGGCGGACGGACTCGTCGGTGTTTATGGCGACCACGAGGACGTCGCCGTATTCCTTGGCGCGCTCGAGCATCTTGATGTGGCCGACGTGGAGGAGGTCGAAGCAGCCGTTGGTGAAGACTATGCGCGCGCCGCCCGCGCGGAGGGACTCGACCACCTCGACGAGGCGGCGGCGGGGGAGTATCTTGCCGGTGGCGTTCAACAAGCCGCCGTATACCGCGGCGCGGAGTTCCTCGCGCGTTACTTTTCCCACGCCGAGCTGGGCGACGGTGAGGCCGGCGGCGATGGTGGCGAGCGGCGCGGCCTGGAAGGGGTCCATGCCGCTGCCGAGCGAGACGGCGAAGGTGGCGGCCACGGCGTCGCCCGCGCCGGTGATGTCGTACACCTCGCGCTTGAGGGCGGGGAAGTCGCGGTGAGAGCCGGAGGAGTCGAACACCGTCATGCCCTTCTCGGAACGGGTGATGACGAGATAGGGGCTCTCGGTGATCTCGAGGATTCGGCGGGCGCAGGCGTGGAGGGCGTCCTCGCCGTCCTCTCCGTCCATCCCGGCGGCGGCGAGGGCTTCCTTGGTGTTGGGGGTGAGCACGTCGGCCCCGCGGTAGCGGGAGTAGTCCCTGCCCTTGGGGTCCACCACGACGGGGAGGGAGAGGGAGCGGGCCTTGCGGATGAGCTCGGCGAGCATGTCGGGCGTGAGCAGGCCCTTGCCGTAATCGCTGACGACGAGGACGGAGGAGCGCTCCAACTCGTCGAGGAGTAGGGGGAACAGGCTGTCGCGCACGGAGGGGGAAAGGGGCTCGCGGAGCTCGCGGTCGGCGCGGAGGACCTGCTGGTTGCGGGCGAGGAAGCGGTGCTTGAGGGTGGTGGGGCGCGAGGGGTCCTCTATCACGAGGGAGACGTCCACGCCGGAGGAGGCGAGGAGGCGCTTGAGTTCGGCCCCCTCGGGGTCGCCTCCGACCACGCCCGCGATGAGGGCCTCGGCGCCGAGCTGGACGCACTTGGCGGCGACGTTGGAGGCGCCGCCCGCCCAGGTTTCCTCGCGGCGTACGTCGAGGACGGGGATGGGGGCCTCCGGCGAGATGCGGTCCACCTCGCAGAAGGAGTACCTGTCGAGCATGACGTCGCCCACGACGAGCACGCGGGGCGAGCCCAACATGTCGAACGCCTTTCCGGCTTCCTCGTAGAGCACTCAGACCTCCCCGGCGCTGAGGAGCGCCGCACGCAAGAGGGGGAGCATTATCTCATGGTGTCCCCGGATGTCCAGGGCAACGCCGCCGGGACGCTCGAGGACGTTGCGGGCGGGGCGGTAGTGGGGCAGCATGTCCATGTTCACCGCGGTGAAGGGGCCGTCCATGAGGCCGGCGTTGCGGGCCATGGAGAGGGCCTTGAGGAAGACTTCGGGGAGGACGACCGCGCTTCCGATGTTGAAGTACACGCCGCCGGAGAGGCGGGCGACGAGGGCGGCGAAGCGCAGGAAGTCGGTGTAGGTGGCGCGGCCGAGGGCCTCGGGGTCCATCTCCGGGTGCATGTGGACTATGTCGGTGCCGAAGGCGCAGTGGACGGTGGCGGGGACGCCGAGCCTCCAGGCGGCGGCGAAGATGCTGTGCCGCCTGTAGGGCAGTTCCCTTTCCTCGATGAGCCTTCCGACGGCCTCGCCGAGCCCGATGCCGTCCCTCGCGGCGGCGCGGGCGGCCTCCATGTAGAGTTCGGCCGTCTCGCGGGCGAAGCCGAATGTGCCGTCGGAGATGGACTCGGCCACGTCCTCGCTGGTGCGGCCGATGAGGGCTATCTCCAGGTCGTGGACGACGGCCGCGCCGTTGAAGGAGAGGCCGGTCCAGAGTTTCCGTTCGAGCAGGTCCGCGACGACGGGGGCCAGGCCCACCTTTATGACGTGCGCGCCCATGGAGGCGTGGACGGGGCGGTCGTTGCGGCGCGCCTCGATGACGGCGGCGGCGGCGAGGCGGAGGTTGCGGGCGCCGAGCTGGTCGGGGAGGGAGGCGAGAAAGTCGGCGAACGAGAGGGGGGGAGGCGGCGCGGAGGCGAAGCTCTCGACGCCCACGAGGTGCTTGCGGTCGCGGATGGAGTAGCGGGAGAGGGAGGAGGGGTCGAAAAGCTCGCTCATGCGCTCGTTCCTTTCGACGAGGCGAGGATGTGCTCGGCGGCCGCGGGGAGGCCGTCGAAGCGGGGGACGCCCGGGACGGCCGCGCCGACGGAGAGCGCCCGGACGCCCGCGGCGGCCGCGGCGGCGAAGTCGCGCTCCGAATCGCCCACGAGGAAGCAGGCGGCCCTGTCGAGGCTCCACTCGCGGGCGGCGCGCTCTATCAGGCCGGGGCGGGGCTTCCTGCAGGGGCAGTCGCGGCGGAAGGGAGGGTCGCCCTCGCTCGGGTGGTGGGGGCAGAAGTAGGCGGCGTCGAGCGCGGCCCCCCGCCGGGCGAGGAGGCGGTCGAGGGCGGCCTGAATCTCGAAGAGGCGCTCGAGGGAGATCATCCCCCTGGCGACGGCGCTCTGGTTGGAGACTACGACGAGGAGGAAGCCGGCGTCGCGGAGGGCGGCGAGCGCGGCGGGGACGCCGGGCAACAGGCGCAGGGCGTCCTCGGACGTTATGTAGCCCGTGTCCTCGACGAGGACGCCGTCGCGGTCGAGCAGGACGGCCTTTCGCTGCGGGGGACGGTTTCGTTCCACAACGGGAATGATAGCGGGCGCGGGGGGAAAGTCAATCGGCGGCGGGGTTCAGGAGCGTTCGGGACCGTCTTCGCCGTCGCCGGAGCGGAGGAAGGGGAAGAGCTCCCTTCCGAGGCGGGTGAGGAAGCCGGCGAAGCGGCTGCGGTTCTTCTCGGGGCTCGCCTTTATGAGTTCGGTGTGGGCGTACTGGGCGAGGCGGGCGCGGTCGAGGGAGGTGGCGGAGGCGGGATCGAGCCGCTCCCAGGCGAGGGAGGGGGGGAAGTCCATCTCGCCCTCGGTGAAGTAGTCGAGCACGCCGAGGTCGCGCAACTGCTTTCGGGGATAGTCGCCGATGCCGACGAAGAGCGCCATGCCGCCGGGGGTCTCGCTCATGTAGAGTATCAGGCCGGTGAGGAGGCCCATGAAGGAGCTGTCCATGCCGAAACAGCCGGAGAGGTCCACCACGAACTGGGTCGCGCCGGAGCGCCTGCGGTCGTCGAGCCAATGCCTGAGGGGAGCGCCGTTGACGAGGGTGCCGTTGCCGGAGACGCGCACGTAGCAGACGCCGCCGTCCTCGGCGACTTCCACCACTCCGCCGTAGTAGTCCTCGGCTATGCGTCTGTCGGGGGGGAGATCGCCGGAGCCGGTGGAGCGGCCGCCGCGGGGTTTTCCGCCTGTAGGATGCCGGTTGCCGGAGGTCATGGTTCAGGGGAATACTACCACAGTTTCACGCCCGTTCAAAGGGCAATCAGCCGGAACGCGGGAAGCGGGAGGAATCCGCCACGGTGAAGCGGCCGGAGACGGTGGGCACTATCTTACGCTTCCTGAGGGACATGAAGTGCAGCACGAGCATTATGACGAAGCCGGACAGGAACAGGGCGGAGGCGAAGAGGAAGACGACGGTGAAGGAGGAGGTGTGGGTCTTTATCCAGCCTGCGACGGGGAAGGCGAGCAGCGCGCGCAGTCCCACGAAAGAGGTGTGCACTCCGATGTACACCGAGGCGTCCTTGCCGCCGCTGAAGAAGATGGGGCCGAGGTTCCAGGCGAGGCTCACGCCTATCATGCCGAGGGAGAAGACGACGTGGGCCGCGAAGGCCACCTTGATGGTGGGGGCCATGAGGAGGAGCCAGGGGTACATTCCGAGCGTGAAGAAGGCGATGGAGGCGAGTTTCAGGGGGGTGCTCCTGTCGGCCCAGCGGCCGATGAGGGGCGAGAGGAGGAGGACGACGTTCAGTATGACGTTGGTGAGGCCGAAGAGGGTGTAGTCGGCGTCGAAGCGGTCGGCGTAGAAGATGGGGAGCACGCCGACGGTGGTCATGAAGCCCCAGCCGTAGAGGAAGAAACCCACCTCGAACCAGAAGAAGTAGCGGTCCCTGCGGAGGAGGGAGACGAGCTCGGAGAAGAGCTTCACCACCGCACCCGCGGAGAAGCGCCTGGGTTCGACGGCGGCGGGCGGGGTGGTTACGGGTATGCGGGACAGGACGGTCATGGAGAGGATGGCGAGCGCCATAGCGAGGGGAAAGAGGAGGTGGAAGAAGCTTACGTCGAGGTCGAGGACGGAGCCGCCCGCGAAGGTGGCGGCGATGTTGGCGAGGCTCGAAAAAACGAACAGGCCGCCCAGGAAGCGGGAGCGCTCGCGCGGGGAGAAGTTGCCCTGGAGTATGGAGTTGCGGGCGGGCATCTTTATGGCCTCGGCCACGCCGAAGAGGGTGAAGAGGGGGAGGAAGAACGGGCCGGCGGGCACGAAGAGGTAGCCCAGCCCCGCCGCCGCGTAGAGGGTCGCGGCGAGGCGGAACAGGGGCTTCTTGGAGCGCCCCGCCGAAAAGTAGCCCGCGGGGAAGGAGAGCATGAACGGCACCACGGTGAACATGGGCGCGGCGGCGATGAGCATGTCGGAGGAGGGATACGCCTTCTTCAGCACGTACACCGCGTAGGAGCCGTACATACCCGCGATGAGCCCGTCGCAGAGGAACGGGATCATGAGGGCGCGGAAGGTGCGGCGGGCCGTCTCCCCGCGCTCGCCCTTTTCCTCGGAGCCGAGGAGGAAGCGGACGACGTTCACGAAGAACAGGAAGGAAGTGAACATGGGCTCTTTTCCGAAACGGCGGGACGATACAGTTTAGCGCACGCCACGTGCGGGTGCGGATAAAAAGGGGCGGAGCCCCCCAAAAGGGGAAAGGAGGCTCCGCCGGGAAGAAAGGAGGATGAGTGTCAACGTTCGGGGGAGAAGAACCCGGAACGCGAGAGCACGTAGAGGGGATAGACGTGGGCCCTCACGAGGAGGGAGCCGCCGAAGGAGACGGCGAAGTCGCCGGTCCGCTCGCGGTCGAAGGGGAAGTAGGAGCCGAGTTCGGTCCTCAGGCGCAGGACGGCCTGAGCGCCGGAGAGGCCCTTCGGGAGCGGATAGAGGGCGGTGTAGAGCCACCTCTGGAGGGCGGCGCGGTCGTCGAGCAAGAGAACCTTCTCGCGGGGAAGCCAGGTGAAGTAGAAGGGCCTGCCCGCGCAGAGTCTGTGGAGCGCCTCGCCCACGGTGTCGGCCTCGCGGAGGGAGCGGGAGGCGGGCAGGGAGACGTCCACGCCGGGGCCGACCACCACGTCGAAGCGTGCGGAGAGCGCCTCGAGCACCGCGCCCACGGTGGCGCGGCCGGAGACTCCGGCGGGGAGGGGATCGGCGAGCGGGCCGAGCGCGTCGCCGCGGGCCGGATCGTGGAAGCGGCCGCCCCGCGCCAGCACGCGGAGCGCCTCGAAGCGCCTGAGGTCCTCGGGGGCGAGGGCGAGGAATTCGAGCTTCATCTCGCGCCCGATGCGGAAGAAGGGGAGCTCGCGGCTGACGGTGAAGAGGTCGTCCTTGCGGTTGACGAGGGGCACGTCGCGGTCGGGCTCGAAGATGTAGGGGACGCGGACCTTCTCGGCCACCTCGGCGGAGAAACGAGGGCCGGAGACGGCGAGAAGTTCGGAGCCCACGTGTTCGAGCTTCGCGGCCTGCTCGGGGGTGAGGGAGAGGGAGAGGTCCATCGTGACGCGGATGACGGAGCCGCGCTCGCGGAGGGCGGTCTCCCTGTCGAGTATGACGAGGTCGTCTCCCCACTCGACGCAGGCGAGGCCGA
>Ga0164318_10002762_pt1 | contig 16405 bp, 11 predicted proteins | sample GuaBasSedimGuay9_FD_113734 | JGI IMG/M metagenome (GOLD analysis project Ga0164318, IMG submission 113734) | Subseafloor sediment microbial communities from Guaymas Basin, Gulf of California, Mexico - Guay9, Core 4571-4, 0-3 cm | ecosystem: Environmental > Aquatic > Marine > Hydrothermal vents...
CCAGAGCCACTTGAAGATTTCCAAGTAAGTCTGAATTTATCATATCCAGAGCCGTAGAACAGAATTCTTTTAGCTCTCGTATTTATATCCTTAAATGGCTGGTCTAAAGAAAAATTATATTTCCTTGCCAATTGACTTAAAATACGATAGGTCCATGAATTTCGTTTTTCGCTGAGTTTACCATAAAAACTAATTGCACCTTGATTTATGGACTTGTTATGGTCATGTATAATTTTATCTAGATTTAATTCCATTCTTACACCTAATCCATTACAGGCAGGACACATTCCAATAGGGCTGTTGAATGAAAACATTTGTGGTGATAATTCAGGATAGCTGATGCCACATTCATAGCACGCATTTTGTTCACTAAAAAATTGGCTTTTATTTCTATCTACATAACTTACTAACATAACCCCATCCGATAATTTAAGAGCGGTCTCAATTGAATCAGTAAGACGAGCTCTAATATCTGATTTGATAACAATTCTGTCCACGACAACTTCAATTGTATGTTTGCTCTTTTTGTCCAAAATAATATTTTCATTTACATCTCTAATTATACCATTTATACGAACTCTAACAAAACCTTGCTTACGAATTTTGTCAATAATGTCTTTAAATTCACCTTTTCTATTTTGCACAAGCGGTGATAGAATTTGGATTTTTGTATTTTGCTCTAAATTCATTAAATAATCAACCATCTGTTGAGCTGTTTGTGAGCCAACTTTTTTCCCACATTTATAGCAATATTGCGTTCCTATTCTCGCAAACAAGACGCGAAGATAGTCGTAAATTTCTGTTACAGTGCCAACAGTGGAGCGTGGATTTTTACTTGCTGATTTTTGTTCAATAGATACAGCTGGAGAAAGTCCTTCTATGTAATCATAAGCTGGCTTTTCCATCTGTCCCAAAAACTGACGAGCATAAGATGATAATGATTCTATATATCGCCTTTGTCCTTCTGCATATAATGTATCAAATGCTAATGATGATTTCCCAGAACCACTTACACCAGTGAATACTACGAATTTATTTCTGGGAATCACTACATCAATATGTTTTAAATTATGCTCTGATGCACCTTTAATAACTATTTTATTATGCATTTTACCCTCTAATTAAATGGCAGAAATTTTGATAAATAAAACCAATTTTAGCCGTTTTCTTTTTTAGAATTTGATTTTTTAGGTAGTCCTGTATAAGTCTAATAAAATATCAAAATCCAAATTTCTAATGAGGTAAAAATGGTTAAAGATTTATATCGCTCCTACGGAGCTATGATTTGACACTGTAATTATTGCTACGAGTATTTCATCCCTACGGGATTTTTTTCACAGAAACTCGACTCGGGTTCTTTGAACTCGAGTCGGGTTTCACGGGTTTCCATTTTTTTATTTGACAGATAACAATAGCAGTCAATTTTTTGTAAAAAAATAATAGTAAAGACAAATATCCTCAATTATGGAGGAAAGAATGGAACGATATAAAACTATTCATCAAGGGAGTATTGCTACAATTACTTTACATCAGATTCCACAAAAACCTGGAATCGGTGCTAAAATATTTGATATACTATCTAAAAATAACATAAATGTTAAGTTAGTTTTTCATACTTTTTATAAAAATGATGTTAGTGATTTAACATTAGCAGTAGATAAAGCAAATTTAGACATCTCATTTAAGTTATTAGAGTCGCTCAAAGAAGATATAAAAGTTGATAAAATTGATTGTAAAAAGAATTTAGTGATTATATCTATTCACTATATTTCTGGCAAAATGAAGATGAGAGCATTTGCTACTGATGTATTCCGGTCAATTACTAATGCACAATGTGATATAGATATGCTTTCTATTTCACATTCTACGATTTCTTGCATAATTCCAGAATCAAAAGTTAAAGATGTAATATTTTCATTAGAAAGACGATTTAAGGATGAAGTAGCAGTACACCCGATTTAGACATTACCAAGATAAGGCTTTGTAATGAGTGAACAAGTGAAGATGAAATTACAGAACACTGATAAATCCTAATCGTTACCCATAAGTCAGCTTCTATTAAAAATCGGCAATAGAAGCCCACAAATTTATTTGTGGATATACTGCGAAATAAATTCATGTATACAACTAAAGTTGGGGGCTTCTACTATCACTCTTTATATACTTATGGCTAATGGTAAAGATTAAATATACCGATTATACAGGATTTTTAATTCTGTATTTTACTATTGGTGTTAGATCAGTAAATATAAAATTAAAAAAAAGGCTGGTATTAAATTAATCCAGCCTTTTTTAACATATCTGTTACGTTTGTATATATTATATATCAAAGAATTGAGACCGATTATCTACAATTTTAGATTTTTCCTTCATTTTTGTGTACCATTCATCATAAACTTCTTTTTGTTTTCGTAGTATCATTTTATCCTTCAAATTTTTCTTTTCTTTTTCAAACTGCTTCATATCTTCTGGATGATATTCAATAAGTTTTGCTATATAAAAAGCTTGTTTGCCTTCTAAAATGGGAGTGATTTTACCAACTTTTTTTAAATTTAGAATAGCACGATTTATCTCTTGTTCTCTGCCTACATCCTTAATATAATCTTTCACAGCAAATAGATTAGTAGTTATAAGTTTCAAGTTATTATCATTAGCAACAGTTTGAAATTTATCAGAAGTAATTTGTTTAGCAAGTTCATTTGCCTTTTTCCGTATCTCTTCTTTTTGTTTTCTATTTTCTATTTTCTTTTTTATTTCATCGGTAACATCAGAGAGTGGCTCATAATGTTCACCCATCTTATCGCTAATTATAACCACAATATAATTTCCTCTTCTATCTTTAATAGGTTCAGCAACAGTGCCAATTTTATTATCAAAAGCAAATTTTATAAGTTCAGGATTTCTACCAATCTCAGGAATATAAGTTGCAGTTTTTTTGATTTCAGCAGTTTCTTTAATTTCGTATTTTAAATCTTTGGCAATTTTTTCAAAATCTCCATGTTGCACTCTTTGATAGAAATCTTCAGCTTTTCTTTCAAGATTTTGTTTTGTAGTGATACTCGGTTCTTCTTTTATCAATATATGGCTTGCTCTCACTTCTTTTTCGCCATCTTTGGTACGAATATCAGTTAGCATTATTATATGCCAACCGAATCTGCTTTTAATTGGTTCACTTATCTCCCCTTTTTTCATAGAAAATGCTTGTTCTTCAAATGCTTTATCCATTCTTCCTTTTCCGAAGAAACCCAGATCTCCACCTTTATCTGCTGATGGACATAGAGAATATCTCTTTGCAAGCTCTGCAAAATTCTCTGTATTTATCTGTTTGTATATACTGTCAATCTTTGTTTTTGCTATGAGTTGGTCTTCTAAACTCGGTTCTAAAGGCATAGTGATATATTTCAATTTTACAGTGGGTTCTATCTTATAAGCTTCTTTATTTTTATCATAATATTCTGCAATTTCGTCATCAGAAATTTTAACATCTTTAATTGTTTTTGGGTCAAATACTATTATTTCTGCTTTCCCTTTTCTGTTCTTATCAATATAATCCTGTTTTACTTCCTCATCTGTAACAATAGCAGTTGATTTGATTAAATTTTGTAATTTTTCCATTGGTAGATAAGACCTGTAATAATTCTCTAAATAGCTCATAAGTCCTGTGTCTGTATTTTGCAGTGCCTGTAAGTATTTATCTTTATCAAACTTACCATCTGTTTGTAGATTTTCATTATTTTTTAAGACATCTAATGGTTCGTTTAGTATTTTCCATGCAATTTCTTTATCAGAAACCTTGATATTATATTCCTTTATACATTTATCATATATAATTTTTTGCACTAATTGTTTCCACACTTCATCATTCAATTTTTTCATTGTTTGCTCATCAATATCTTTGTCTGGATTCTGTTGTAAGTAATTTTGATAAGCATTTTGTAGCATTCTATAGTAGTCCTCATACTTTATTTTTTGCCCAGCGATTTCTCCGACCATTGGTTTCGTCTTCAAAATATCTGTAATCCCCATCAAACCCATACCTAGAATAAAAGCAACTATTATCACCCAAAAGATTGGCTTTGCCATACTACGCATTTTTGTCATCATAAGTATACTCTCCTAAAATTTCTACATAACAAAATTTTATATGTATAATTAAATTATAATAAGATTTTTTAATAGTGCACTGTAAAATAAATTTTGATGGATTTTTTATTATATTTTTAATCCCAATATCCAGACAAGTCTGGAGTCCAGAAGCCCACGATTTTAATCGTGTGCCTCTATCAAGACCGAAAAATACAATATAGAAAATCTATATATCAAAACTAACCTTACATAGCCCTATAAATAGCACTAAAATAAAGTTTTGAATAAGAAAATCATTAGTGTAACTTAGTGTTCTTAGTGTCTGGGAAATAAGGAATGGCTGGCATATTACTATTCAGATGTATTCAGATGTATTCAGATGTAATCAGATGTAATCGGGATTAAATCCCTTAGTATCTTCTTCTATAGCCGCCGCCACTGCTTCTTTTATCTCTATTTCTTGGCGGACGTGCTTCGTCAACTCTCATTGTACGGCCTTTGAAATTTGTACCGTCCAATGCTTCTTTTGCACTTTCTGCTTCCGATGGGCCAGACATTTCAACAAAGCCAAACCCCTTACCTTCAATTATATTGACCTGTACAACTTCACCATAATCGGAGAATAATTCATCCAATTCTTCGTTAGTTACAGAATAATTGAGATTTCCAACATAAAGTCTGCTACCTTGCATAATAACCTCCTTATTTTTTCTTATTTCTCTATGTCCAATAACGTTCCTTTGAAGGTAGAAGCAAGATAGCTATTCTATCCTCGTAACGATAACATTATTATACATAAGAGAGAACAGTTTTTAATACAAGTTATTTATAGTAACAGTCAGCCATTCCATATAGTTTCAATATATACAAGCATATATTTTAGCAAAGTAGTGTCCTATAAAAAAAGAAATAATTCCTTATGTATAGTAATGTTACCTGCTATTGTTTGCTGTATATATTAAAAAAATTTTATCTTTCCTTTAATGTAAATAATCTTTTGTTGTTTATAGCATTCCACACAATATTCTCCATTGCCACAGAGACACAGAGAGCACAGAGAGAAATTTATGGACACGGAGAGAAAATCTTGGTGTTCCATTACGCTCTAGGCATTACGCCTTGTGTGTTCTTGCATGAAATTTCTTGGCTAAAAATTTTTTGTGGTTTGCTATATATTTTTGAAATATCCAATTCCTTAATAAAACATATTTGGTATAGTTTTATTTATACCAATCAACTGCTAATTCACATAAGAGTTCGGTCTAATACTTCATCCATTGTTTCAACAGGAATAATATTTAATCCTTCTATAATCTCTTTATTAATTTCTTTCAATTCTTCTTTGTTTTCTTTTGGGATAATAACATTTTTGATTTTCATTCTTTTAGCAGCAACTAATTTTTCTGCTAATCCACCAATTTTTAGTACATCACCAGTCAAAGTAATCTCACCAGTCATTGTATAATCTGCATTTATTTTACGATTGGATAGTGCTGATATAATAGCAGTTGCAATAGTAATTCCAGCTGAGGGACCATCTTTAGCAATTGCACCCTCTGGAACATGAATATGCAAATCTTTATCTTTATAGAAATCTTTCTGGATATTATATTTTTTCAAATTTGACCGTGCATAGCTCAATGCAGCATTAGCTGACTCCTTCATTACATCACCTAAACTACCAGTTAAAGACAAATTTCCTTTTCCATCTAAAACCACTACTTCTATTTTTAATACTACGCCTCCAATTGGAGTCCAAGCTAAACCATTAGCAATGCCAACTTGTGATTTTCTCTTTATTTGTGTATATGTATATTTTTTCACGCCTAGGAACTTGTTCAGATTTTTTCTTGTTATTCTAAACTTGGTCTTTGTTTTATCTTCAATATATTGTTTTACAGATTTACGCATAATTTTAGCAATGTTCCGTTCCAAATTCCGAACTCCTGCTTCCATTGTGTAATTTTCAATAATTTTTTTCATTGCTTCTGAACTAATCTGTAGTTGGAATTTACCATCAATTCCGTGATATTTTAATTGCTTATGAAAGAGGTATTTCTCAGCAATTTTCAACTTTTCAAATTCTGTGTACCCAGGCAATTGGATTATTTCCATTCTATCGCGCAAAGTTATTGGAATAGAATATAAATCATTTGCTGTGGTAATAAATAATACTTCTGACAAATCGTATCCTACTTCAAGATAATGGTCATGAAAATTATTATTCTCTTCTGGGTCAAGCACTTCCAGTAAAGCGGCAGATGGGTCACCACGGAAATCTACACTCATTTTATCAATTTCATCTAACATAATAACCGGATTTTTTTTGCCAGCTCTTTTCATTGATTGAATAATGATTCCTGGCATTGCACCTACATAAGTCCTTCTATGGCCTCGTATTTCCGCTTCATCTCGCACTCCACCAAGAGACATTCTTACAAATTTTCTATTTAATGCTTTAGATATAGAGATCCCAAGAGAAGTTTTCCCAACACCAGGCGGTCCTACAAAACAAAGTATCTGTCCCTTCATCTTCTTAACCATTCTTAAAACTGCCAAGTATTCAATTATACGCTCTTTCACCTGCTTCAGTCCATAATGGTCTTTGTCCAAAATATCTTCTGCCTTTTTTAAGTCAAATTCTCCAGTTTCTGCAGAATTTTCCCATGGTAAATCAAAAAGCCAATTTAGATAATTAACAATAACCGAATATTCTTGAGACATTTTTGGCACATTGCGTAACCGCTTTATCTCTTCTTTTGCCTGTTTTCTTGCCTCTTTTGTAAATTTCGTCTTGGCTAATTTCTTTTCATAAGATTTTATCTCTTCACTTGAACCTTCATCAATACCTAATTCTTTATGTATCACTTTCAATTGCTGATTCAGATAATATTCACGCTGAGATTTATTTAACTTATGTTTGACCTCTCCATCAATCTGCTTTTTTATTTTCAATATCTCAATTTCTTTACCTAAAATTTTTAGCATTGTGAACATTCTAGATATCAAATCCTTTTCTAACAGTTCTTGTTTTTTGCTAATCGCTATATCCAGACGAGATGCTATATAATCAACAACCTCCTGATTATCATTGATATTACCAGCAGATATAATGTCTTGTGAAAAAGAGCCACTAAGTTCTGTGTATTGTTTAAAATTATAAATAAGAGAACGCATTATTGCTTGTATCTCATTTGTATCCTGCAAATATTCTGTATTATATATGTCTATTTTGGCTTTTATTATATCCTTTTTAAATTGATATTGAACAATTTTTGCCCTTTCTAATCCTTCTACAATAAGTCGCAAAGAAGAATCTGGCAATTTTAATGTCTGTAATATTCTGCATACTACACCAACTTTATACAAATCCTGTTTCGTTGGATTATCTATCTTCATCTCTTTTTGAGTAACACAAAGCACAATTTTATCCGAAAGAATGGATTGCTCAACTGCATTTATAGAAAATATACGACCAATTAACAATGGAGCAACTACACCAGGAAACATCACTAAATCGCGTAATGGAATTACTGAAAGATTATCTTTAACATCAATAACTTCATTATCAAAATATATCTCCATATATTCTATTCTCCAATAAATTATACAATAAATTTTCACTATTTCTAAAAATGATTACTTTTCTGTCAATTTTTTCACAATGGATTTATTGGCAAGTCTTATTTTTTACAATATCAGCAAAATGTTTTTCCCTTTGATAACATAGTAATTATAGTTTACTATTTATAATTTTCTCAATAAATTTCATCATAGATTGATAATGTGAACCCTGCCAATATATCTTCTGACAGTTCGGACAGAAAGAGAATTTATTATAAAATTTCTTAACTCTCGGCAATAATTTATCAATAATTTCTTGTTTTTCAATTTTTACCAAAATAGTATTACAATGAACACATCTGGAAAAAGGGATAATCAAATTAAACAAATCAAATCTTTTTACAATTTCTATTGCCTGCTTTTTGGGATTTATCTCTCTTACACAATAGCCATGAGTTACGATTTTTCGTTTCAATAATCCTCTATCTTTTGTCAATAATATTCTATTATCTTTCTCAATAATGTGGACTATATCATTATCTGTAAAATTATTACGATATAGTACATCAAATCCAAATATTCTCAAATAAACAGCTAGCTTTCCTAAATGCACATCTAAAATGAATTTTACATTACGCAATGGCTTTTCTCTTAATTTTGTTACTTTAGAAATATCTAATGATTCAAAAACAGGATAAACACTGACTTCATCTTGATGTTGCACAATATAAGAAAAATCCACTGATTTGCCATTTATAAGAATCAAATCAACTTCTGGATGTGGCACACCTATTGCCTCTATCATATCCTTAATAGATGCCCTCCCTTTGAAATAATGAATGAACCTTACTTTCCTTTTGTCTAACGGCAAAAAATAATTCAGCTCTTCATAAAAACGAAAATACGCATAATACATATTTCTTGTATGGACATTAACGAATAGATATTAACTTATGTAATTGCAGTTGCAAACGAATCTGCATTCTTACATCCAAAATCCAATTTGCCAATTGCTTATAAGTGAGCTTATTATGAACAGGAGAAAACAATACCTTACATTTATCTGTTAAATTGTATTGTTTTACTTGTTTAACAGCCCATAGAAAATCTGCTCTATTTTGTAAGACAAATTTTACTTCATCCACAGGATTAAGATAATTGATATTTTCCCAGCAATTTTTATCACTCATTTCACTGGTAGGAGCCTTAAAATCAATTATCCTTATCACTTGCATTGGAACTTTATTTATTAACAGAGAACCATTAGTTTCCAATAAAATATGATAATTCTGTTGTAATAGGCGGTTAAATAGAGCATATACTTCATTTTGTAATAATGGCTCACCACCAGTGATGCACACTAATTTAATCGGCTTAAAACTTTTCACTTCATCTAATATTTCATTTATTGATTTATAAATATCGCTCTGATAACTATATTTAGTATCGCAATAATTACATCTTAAATTGCATTTAGCAAGGCGAACAAAAATTGTAGGTAAGCCAGTATAAGATGTCTCACCTTGTATGGAATAAAATATTTCTGAAATATTTAACATAAAATTTACTCTCGGTAAATAATTTAGGAATGATATAGCATTTTACACAATATTCTTCATTGCCACAGAGACACAGAGAACACAGAGAGAGATAATCTTGGTGTCTCCCTACGCATTACGCTCTACTGTATCTATACACTAAATTGAATACTTGTATGTATAATATCAAATTTATTATAAAGCATCTCATCTATATCATCTATAAGAGTTTTCCGTTTGGAAATCAAATCATCAACGACTCTAATATGTGCCATAAGAGAATACATATTAGATGTAATTGTCCATATATGAATATCAGTAATTTCTTTAACTTCCTGGAATTTCAATATATTTTGTTTAACTTCATTGACATCTATTTTTGATGGAGCTGCTTCTAACAAAATTTGTATTGATTCACGAGCCAATTTATATGCCCAGATTAAGATAACTACTGCAATCAAAGCACTTAAAATTGGGTCAACCAATGTCCAGCCGGTAGTCAACACAATCACTGCACCAAGAATAACTGCTATTGAAGAAGCTGTATCTCCAACCATATGTAGAAAAGCAGACCGCACATTTATATCTTCCTTGCTCGCTCCTAAAAGTATAATTGCAGAGACAACATTTACAATTAAACCAACTATTGAAACTACCAACATCTCTGTGCCTTTAATCTGCATTGGGTTAAAAACTCGCTTGTATGCCTCATAAAAAATCCAGACAGTTACGAGTAATAGCATTATACTATTAAATAGAGCTGCGAGAATCTCAATTCTATAATAACCGAATGTCTTATGCATATCTGCTGGCTTACTTGCCAATATTATAGCTATAAAGCTTACTAAAAGAGCAAAAGCATGAGTGAACATATGGCCTGCATCAGAAATCAATGCCAAACTTCCAGAAATAATTCCACCGACAATCTCAATGAGCATAGTAATGCCAGTTATGTAAATAACTAACAGCAGGCGTTTCTTCTCTTTTACCCGATGGGAATATGTATGATGATGAGTATGATTATGATTGTAATGTTTTATTTTTGGCTTATGTTCGTGTATCATTTTGCTCTCCGCACTACGCATTACGCCCTACGCACTACGCACTACGCACTACGCCTCTTATAATAGTATAAAATAAACACTGTCAGTTACTTTAATTACTTGCACTTTAACTTTCTGACCAAGCTGAAAAATTTTATTTGTCCGTTCACCACGCAAAATATATTTCTGTTCAATAAATCTATAATAGTCGTCTTTTAGCGAAGATAACGGGATTTTGCCTTCAACAGGAAATTCATTTAATTGGACAAATATATTGCTATTATTAAAGTCAACAATAATTCCTTCATAATGTTCGCCTAAATATTTGGACATAAAAAGCATCTTTTTACGAAAAGCCAGGTCTCTTTCTGCATCCATTGCATTAAGTTCTTGCATAGATGATTGCTCAGCAAATTTTTCTATCTGTTCTTTTGTAAATTTTTGAACTGTCCATTTAAATACATATTGTTTGATTTGGTGATGTATTACTAAATCAGGAAAGCGACGAATAGGCGATGTAAAGTGTGTATAATATTGTTTTGCGAGCCCAAAATGTCCTTTATTTTGAGGAGAGTACTCTGCTTTTTTCAAACTCCTGAGTAACATCATATCAAATACTCTATGATGGTCTTTCGTAGTGATAGAATTAAGAAAATCCTGCAAAGCAAAGTTCAAATTAAAAGCCATATACTCAATAGAATAGCCGTAATTTTTTACAATAATAGCAAAGTATTTAAGTTTAGTAATATCAGGTTGTTCATGGATACGGTATAAAGTGTAATCTGATTTTTTGCTTAATAATTCGGCTATATATTGATTAGCCACAAGCATAAATTCTTCAATAAGTAAATGGCTTTCTGTTTGTTCTGTTCTCAGGATATTTTTTGGCGTGCCGTGTTCGTCAAACTCAAACTCTGCATCTGGTAGGTCAAAATCCAAACTTCCCTGTTTATGTCTTTTCTCTGTAAGTTTTCTTGAAAGAATCCGCATTTTATTTAAATCAATTTTGATTTGTTCTGAAATGTCCTGACAATTTCCTGTTTCAAATAGTTCATCTACTTGCTGATAGTTTAGACGAGCATTACTTTTTATAATAGAAGGTCTTACTGTTTGCCTGATAATATTATAATTTTTATCAAAATCTGTAATTACTGTAATTGTTAGCTTCTGCTCTTCTGGTCTTAAACTGCATAGATTATTGGACAGTTTTTCTGGAAGCATTGGAACTACTCTTTGTAAAAGATACACACTTGTACCGCGTTTAAATGCTTCTTTGAAAATTTCTGAATCCTGTTTAACATAATGAGATACATCAGCAATATGCACATATAGTCGCACACCAAATTCTGTTTCTTCTAATGAAATTGCATCATCATAATCCTTGGCTGAAATAGGGTCAATAGTAAAAGTTGTTAAGCCAGTATAATTTTCTCTTTTAATTAAATCTTGTTCTGTGATAAGTTCGGTAAGTTCTTTTGTCTCTTGTATAACTGATTGAGGAAATTCAGGTTCTAAATTATATTGACGCATTACTGCTATTGTCTCAATCATCGGGTCATCTGATTTGCCCAAAACCTCTATTACATTTCCTGCTGGTAAAATATTCAATTGCGGATTTCCCCAATTACTCACTTTCAATACAACTTTATCACCTGTTTTTGCAGATAGACCATTTTTAATAGCAAAATCACTATGAATTTTCGTATTATCAGAGGACAAGTATAATTTACTTTTATGATTATATACATTACCGATAATTTTTTCGTTTGCTCTTTTTAGAACTTTTGTGATTTTGCCTGAATTTAATTTGCCATTTTTATATTGGACAGAGACATCAACAATATCATTATGAAAAGCATTGGATATATCTTCTGCTGAAACGAATAAATCAAAGTCATTACACTTTACAAAAGCGAACGATTTATTTTTTGATAAAGCAGTAGCATCAAATTTGCCAATGAGCTTTTTTGAATTTCTTAGTGAGCTAAATCTTCGCCCGATTCTTTTTATTTTTTTACCTTTTTCTAACATTATAATGATGTGTCTGAACTCTTTATAATTATGCTTTGGAATATGGAGTTTCTCAAAAAGTGTTTTTAATTTATAATTCTTTACAGGATTGTTATTAAGAATTCTTACAATTTTTGAACTAATTGCTTTTTTATCCATTTTTGTCAATTCTATGCAGATAAAATAGCCACAGAGACACAGAGGACACAGAGTAAAATTTAAGGACACGGAGTAATTTTTATCAGTGTAGTGTCTTTAGTCAGCGTTTTTCAGCCTGGCTTTCCTAGTCCTGACGAAGTAGGGTGTGCTACTCTTTTTGTGTCTTTTTACGCCTTACGCATTACGCATTACGCACTACGCCTTACGCATTACGCAATTTCTTATCAGCGTTTTTCAGTGTGCTATTCTTTAATACACTTATTTACCAAAATAAAAAATAAGTCCCAAAATACAGTCAGCAACTATAACCATAAAAATTGATGCAACAACTGAGCTTGTAGTAACTCTGCCAACGCCTTCTGCTCCACCAGATGCTCGGAACCCAAAAAAACTACCTATTAAAACAATAATCCAAGCAAAAACAATACTCTTTACCAAACTTGTAATTATATCTTTTAATATCATCACTTTTATAACTTCGTTAATAAATGCTTGTGGACTAATTTGTAAATAAGTAATGCCAATCACAAATCCACCTATTATGCCTATTACATCAGAGAGAATAGTAAGTAATGGTGCACATAAAGTAATTGCATAGAATTTTGGCACAACTACAAAACGAATGGGATTTAACGCCATTACTTTTAAAGCGTCTAATTCTTCCGTAACTTTCATAGTAGCGATTTCAGAAGCAAATGAAGAGCCACTTCTACCGGCTAAAAGCACAGCAGTCATCAATGGTCCCATCTCTCTGGTCATAGAAATTGCTATCAAATCAGCTACAAAAATATTAGCACCAAATTGCCTTAATTGAGCCGCAGATTGTAATGCTAAAACAAATCCTACTAAAAAAGACATCAATGCAATAATTGGTAATGCATTCACTCCAATTAAAATACTTTGACTTACAACAGAATCTTCACGACGACCTTTACTATTAAATAAATCAACAAAACTCCAATAAAAAACATCAGCTGTTAAATAAAGAAAATCCCTTGCGGAATAGTAGATTTGGTATATTCCATCACCTATTTTCTCAAAGAAATTCGTTCTCTTCTCATAACTTGGAAATAATTTGCCTCGTGAACTAAATGTAGTAATAGTTTCTTGAATAGGTCCTGTTACCTTATTCAGAATCAAGGGCTTTCCCTGTTTCTCTGCTAAACTGGCAATTTCGTCAAGAGTAGCTACTCCAGCACTGTCAATTTTATGCACACTTGACAAGTCCAATATAATCTTGTTCTTACTGCTCTTTTCAATTATAGAGAGAATTTTATGATAGAAATCCGTAGATTCCTGAAAGGTCAGATTACCATCAAGTAGAATATTACCATCCTGTTTAATATTTAATTCAATCATAATTATATTTTGTGGCTAACTGGCCACATGCACCTGCAATTTTATCTCCACGAGTTTGCCTTATCGTAACAGCTGGTAAGTAAGGATATAACCAATTAGCAAACTCTTGAACCTTGTTCATAGAAGGTGCAGTGAATTTACTCCATGAAATAGAATTATATGGAATTAGATTAACTTTACAAGAGATCCCACCTAATAACGAAATCAATTCTTTAGCATCTTTATAATTATTATTAAATCCGTCTAATAAAACATACTCAAATGTGATTCGCCATTTAGTAGTTTTCTGAAAAGCCCTGACTGCTGATATCAATTCTTTAATTGGATATTTTTTATTGATTGGCATTATTTGGGTTCGCTTTTTGTTATTTGCCGCATTTAAAGAAATGGCCAATTTAACATTCAAATTTTTATGTGATAATTCATATATTTTAGGAACAATTCCAGCAGTAGATATAGTTATTCGTTTTCCAGAAAAATTCAGTCCATATTCATTTTTTATAATTTTAATTGCCTTAACAATATTATCCAGATTATTCAATGGCTCGCCCATACCCATAAATACAATATTTGTCAATCGCCTGCTATGTTCAATCATAAATAAAGCAATTAAAATTTGCCCAATAATCTCATCTGTTGTCAAATTTCTGATAAAGCCCATTTTGCCAGTAGCACAAAAAGTGCAACCTAATGCACATCCTATTTGAGAAGATACACATAAAGTTGTTTTTCTCCCTGCTGGAATAATAACAGATTCTATTGTTTGCTTATCATTAAGTAACAGTAAAAGTTTTTCTGTGCCGTCTTCTTGCTTATCCTTTTTGATTAATTGAGGTAGATTTAAGCCAATTTCTTTATCAAAAAAATACCGGATTTCCTTTTTTAAAGTGGTGATTTCAGAAAAGGAAGTCGCTTTTTTATTGTATATCCAATGAAATATCTGCTTGGAACGAAATCTTTCTAATCCATATTCCAACATAAGATTAGTCAATTCTTCAAATGTAAGTTCATAGAAATTTGCTTTCATTTTTCAAGCTTCAATTTATTTAGCCACGAACAACACGAAGAAACACGAATAAATTTCTAACAAAACATTCCTATTTCACAGCATCAGCGTTATAGTCTTGAACTCTTGTCTTTTTGTATATAAGTTATTATTTGAGAGGATATTTAAACTTTTCAAGGATAAAAACATCAGCTTTCTGAATTATCTCTTTATTTCTCTTTCAGTGGCAATATTGAGACATTGGAGCATTGAATATTGTCAGTAATCATTATTTTCCAGAGGGATATATTTTGTACCACTATTCCATAATTTTAATGCTGGCCATGATTTTTCATATTTGCTTGCGGCATTCCACAGTAGAAATCCATCAGTAATATCGCAATCCTTTAATGCTTGAAGTTGTGATAGTAGATATGCAGGATTGAATTGAGAGTGCCATAAAGAGAATGCCTGTAAAAATGGCGATACTTTCAATGATGCTGGGCAAATTCCCTTTATTCTCTTACAGGTTTGATGAACAAAATAATATGGCTCTTTTCCCGGATATTTTTTTCCTTCAAATCTGCCAAAAAAATGCGATGGATAAATCATCGGATTTATCCTGTCTAAATATTTTGCCATTCGCTTAATATTCTGGCCTGTACTGGCAATGTCTACACTTCTCTGAAATGCAATAATCCCAAAAACATCAGCAGATAATTTTGTATTATATTCATCAGTCAATATCCGAACTTTTCTTAAAAAGTCAACAATAACATCTTCTCGTTTTACAGAATCTGGAAGTGAAAAACTCCTATCCGTATATTTTGACTCTGTAGGAAAGCGGATGTAATCAAGTTGGATTTCATCAACACCAAAAGACAACACTTCTTTTAATAAAGCCAATTGATATGCTTGAACTTCTGGCAAATACGGATTTAACCATTTTTTTTCATCGTCGGATACAGATTGCTTTCTTGTAGTGTCAGCAATAGGTGTCCATTCTTGAAATGCATTAGCAATCGCAATATCATGAAAAACTACGAATCTGGCAATTAGAGATATGTTATGTTTATGGCAAAAACTAATCATCTTTTCAGGGTGTGAGATAACAAGCGAAATAATATTTACTTGCTGTGCAATTTCATTCTTGGATGGATAAAATAGCTCTCCTCTCATATTCTTGAAATCAACAACAATAGCATTGCAGTTTGTTTCCTTGTAATGCTTTACTATTTCAATAGCTTTTGCAGAGTTTAAGTAATACGGCTGTATATAAATACCTCTAATTGTATCTGGTTGGATTTTTTCAAGTAAAGATGTTCTTCTATTCAAGGGGATTTTTAATTTTTGTCCTGTACGAATTGTATTGTTGCTTATATTATTCAGTCCTCTTATTTGTGAGGTAAAACTGGAAAGAGGAAAGGCATCTGTTTGCGAGTAGAATTTTCTGGCAATCCGAGTTAAGTTATCATTGGACTTAACATTATAAATAGCAATACTATCCCATTCTTGGTTTGATTGTTCTGCGCGGCATTGTGAATGCTGGAAATATAATTTATTTCTAGATAAAAGTATAAGTAGCGTAATTATTAGAATTAGAAAGAAATTACGATATTTTATAGGAATCATTTAATTTTGTATCCATATTTTCCAGCCAC
>Ga0164318_10002767_pt1 | contig 16378 bp, 10 predicted proteins | sample GuaBasSedimGuay9_FD_113734 | JGI IMG/M metagenome (GOLD analysis project Ga0164318, IMG submission 113734) | Subseafloor sediment microbial communities from Guaymas Basin, Gulf of California, Mexico - Guay9, Core 4571-4, 0-3 cm | ecosystem: Environmental > Aquatic > Marine > Hydrothermal vents...
GAGCCAGGAACTTCATTTTTGTATTTTTGCTCAACAGGCAGGTCTTTTTGAAGCTCAGGAAGATATACTGCATATTTCGCTAACTTGTTACTCCATTCAACATCTTTAATTAGTATAAATGATTCATGGGCAGCTTTGTATCCGTAAAGTTGGTCGGTATAGTTCTCGATCGGTCCAACTACAATATCAATTGTATTATCCTTCATATCAAGCCATGCCATATCACTAGCAAAATAATCGTCGGTAAGTAAAGCCTGAGCTCTTAAATTTAGATAATCAGCAAATCCTTCATCTTCGGCAAGTTTTGACGCTTGTTCAAGTAATGCTGCTGCTTTGATAGTCTGATCTTTAAATCCTTCATGATACCAAACGGTTTCAAGTGCATTTGTTTTATTATTTCTTCTAATTAAAGTGTATAAGCTTGTTTTATTTGGATCTTTAAATTTTTCAAACTCTTCGTTAGTCATGTTCATTGGATAAAATTGTGCACCGGCAGGTTTTGCACCATACCCTTTAATAAAAGGAACAAGATTGTTCATTTCATCCCATGGTCCGTAATTTATTAAAGCATACTGTCTGTCTTTTTCACCATTAACACCTAGCATAAAAGCATCTTTAGCTTCTACATTTTCCATCCAGAATATTTCATTCATCAAATCTGATGCCTGGAAAAGTAGTTTTAGCATTTCTTCTTGATTGCTGCTAAGGTGACTAATGTCAGCTGTAAGCTTAACTTTTGCGTATTTTTTCATTTGGTATGGTTGTTCGGCTTTTTCGCCTTTTTGTTCACATCCTGAAAAGGCTATTATTCCAATAAATGCGAAAATGATAAGTAGGTTTGCTTTAATCATGTTATTAGTTTTTTGATGTTATTTCGAAAGGGTACAAATGTAGGAATTTAATCTATTTGTATGCAGAAACGAAAAATAGTATGTTTATTTTCGTATAGGAACGAAAAATATTATACTTATTCTCGTATTAAAACGAAAATTAGTAATTAATTAGCAGGTATTAAAACACATATTTTCAAAGTTTTACCGCAAAGTAACATAAAGTATTGCGCAAAGTCTCGCAAAGTTATATGTTTGGCACTAAGTACATTGCGTAACTCTGCGGTTAATAACTATCTGATATCTAGATTGAATAGCCAGCTATATAGAAACGAAAATAACAATGAGATGGCAAAAAAGACACATAATAAAACTGATGAATTAATCAGGTTAGAGCTGCTTCTTAATTTTATCATCCTTAGATAAACCCTCAATAACTTCTATGTTTATTCCATCCGAAAGACCGGTTACTATATATCTTTTTTCAAAAACTTGAGGAGATGTTTCAATTTCAACATAAACAGTATCATTTTCAAATATTAGCAGACTTTCGGAAATAGCGAGTACACTATCAGCTTTGTTGAGAACTATATTTGCATTTGCACTATATCCGGCTCTAATAAATTGATCGTTGAGTAGGGTTACATCTGCTTTTATTTCAAATTGTACGGCACCATTTACTTCAGTTCCTTTTGGAGAAATATGCTCAAGGACTGCTGCAAACTCAACATCTTCTATTGCACCAATAACTAGTATTAATGGCATTCCTTCTTTAATTTTACCAACTTCTGTTTCATCAATATTACCTTCAAAAACCATTTCGCTCATGTCGGCAATGGTTGCAATTGTAGTTCCAGCGTTGAAGTTGTTTGCTTCAATAACTTGGTAACCAACTTCAACAGGCATATTAAGTATCATGCCATCAATTGTTGATTTAACAAGGGTGTTGGTTTGTCCGCCTGCATTTTTAGTTTGTCCTTCCTCAATAAGTTCGAGAGTTTCTTGAGCTGTTTCAAGCTCTTCTTGTGCATTATTATATGCTGTTTCGTAGGTTTCAAAATCTGCTTTGGCAATAACACCTTTTTCCAATAAACTTAATTGACGGTCGTAGTTGCGTTTGGCATCTTTCAGGTTTATGTTTGCAACATCAATTCTCGACTTAGCATTATTAAGGTTTATCATATTGGGGATTATGCGGATTTTTGCAATTAAATCACCTTTCTTAACCATTTCACCTTCTTCAACGTATAGGTCGTCAATTATTCCGGAAACAACAGGTTTTATTTCGATTTCTTTTCTGGGAACAACAGATCCGGTGGCGGTTGTTTTTTTAATAATGTTGGTTACAAAAGCTGTGGTTGTTTCGTAAACTATTGGTTTAACCTGTGATTTTTCGTAAAGAAAATACATTGTATACCCAATTATTCCAACTAATATTAATCCTATAAGTATTTTAAAAAATGTTTTCATATGTTAGTAATTTTATATCTCGCTGATTATTATTGATGTTTTTCTATTTTTATTCTATCCAAGTTATTCATTTAGCCATTATCCCTATTCATCCCTAAGAGCATCAATGGGTTTAAGTTTTGTGGCACGTTTTGCCGGAATTAACCCAGCAAATGCCCCAGAAACTACTAGTATTACCAGTGCTATGATTGCTTTTTCGAAATCAACTTCAGGTCGGGCAAACATGCCTCCTCCCATATTAAATTCAACCAAAGCATAGTTAATTAGTTCAAGCAAACCAACCCCAAATACAAGACCAATATATCCTGCGGAAGTAGTTAAAAATACAGACTCAAGTATTATTTGGCTTTGTATTGCCATTGGCGTTGCTCCAATTGCACGTTGAATTCCAATCTCTTTAGTTCGTTCTTTAACTACAATTAGCATAATATTACTAACGCCAATAACTCCGGCTAATAATGTACCAATTCCAACAATCCATATTAAACCATTTATCCCGGTAAAAAGATTTTCCATCTTCTGAAACTCAGTTTCAACGTTAAATGAGCCAATTGCTCTTTGATCATCTGGTGATATGGAATGACGCTCACGCATTATTTTCTTTGCTTTTTCCAATGCCACTGATGCTGGAGTATCTTTATAAGCTGTCATTGAATACCATCCAACAATATCACCCATGTTATAAGTTTGTTGCAGAGTGGTAAATGGCATAAAAATTTGTTGATTTTCGCGCTCAGCTTGTTGATCATTTTTTTTAGATGAATAAACACCAACGACCCTAAAATATACACCTCGTATTCTTAAGTAATCGCCAATTGGATCTTCATCAGACTTAAACATTTCATTTTTAACCCTTGTTCCTATAACAATTACTTTGCGCTTGTTTTCTATGTCATTTTTATTGATAAATCTGCCTGCATGAATATTTACCGGATCAATTTTATTCATATCAGGATAATCTCCCTGAATTGTAAAGGCTGCTGTACGCTCTCCTCTAACAACATTGTTATCGCCTTGGGCACTAAATACTTGCAATCTAGGAGCTATAAATTCAAGCTCAGGCATATTTTCTCTTAATGCCTTGGTATCATCATTATTAAAGTTGTATCTTCTACCTCTGGGAAAGCCTTTGTAAGGAACTGTTGTTTGCTGTGTCCACATAAAAAGAGCATTGTTTGCCATGTCGCCCATGCCTTGGCTAACACCATTCTGCAAACCTTTACCTGATCCAAGCATAATAACCAACATAAATATTCCCCAAAATACCCCAAAGGCAGTAAAGAAAGTCCTCAGCTTATTTTTGCCAAGAGCTTGCATTATTTCAGTCCATTTATCCCTGTCAAATAAATTCATTTTCTTAATTATTTATACTTTCAACCTTACACTTTCAACTTTATAAACTTTCAACTTATATTGGTTATTCGGTTATCTGTTTATTTGTCTTATAACATTTCACTTTCTAACTTTCAACTTTACAAACTTTTAACTTTCCACTTTTGAACTCATTTTCATTCATCTTTCAAAGCAATAACTGGCCTTACTGATGCTGCTCTTTGTGCCGGAACATATCCTGCAATTGCCCCCGCAACAACTAATAAACCTGTTGCTATTAATGCAATATTTATATTGATTTCAGGGTTGGCAAAATAATCGATTGATGGTAGCGAACTCGAGACTAGTTCGAGTAAACCAACGCCTAATACCAATCCAATATATCCTGCAACAGCAGTAATTAAAATTGATTCTTGAAGAATTAAACTAATTATTGAAAAAGGAGTAGCTCCAAGCGCTTTTCTGATGCCAATCTCTTTGGTTCGTTCCTTAACAACTATCATCATTATGTTACTAACTCCAACAATTCCCGAAATTATTGTTCCTGCACCTATAATCCAGATAAAGAATCTGATACCTGCAAATAAATCCATAAACTGCTTATAGTTTTCGATGCTATTAAAAACAAATATTGCACGCATATCCTCTGGGTCAAATTTATGAACAGCAGACAGTTGTGATTTCACATTTTCTATTAACTGTTGGCTTTCTTCCACACTACCACCGTCCATGTTAAAATGGATTGATCGAATAAAATCACCCATATTAAATACGCGCTGTGCAGTAGAAATTGGAATATAAACCCTCAACAAATCACGGTCGGAGCCAGGATCATTAAAAACACCCACAACTTTAAAAGGAACTCCGCTAAGTTTTATGTATTTGTCAATAGCATCCTCGCCATCTTTAAAAAGAGATTCATAAACCAGTCGACCCAAAATCACAACCTTTCTGTAATCATCAATATCTTTTTGGTTTAATGCTCTGCCATTTGTCATAGTCAGCGATTCAATATATCTATAGTCAGGCAGAATGGCAAAAATGTCGAAATTACCATATTCGCTTTTGTATGATAGAAGATTGTTTTGGAAAATTCGTGTTCGAGTAGAAGTATGGTCAACATTTTCGATATCTTTTAACATCTCATAATCGTCGTTGCTAAAATTAATTCGTCTTCCTGGTTTCATGCCTTTGTATGCTTTCGACATTACTCCTGAGTTTACTGATACATAGTTAAGTGCATCACCCTCAAACTCTTGCCTTACGCCATTTTCAAGACCGTAGCCCGAACCCAATAGTACAACCAACATAAAAATACCCCAAGCAACACTAAACCCGGTAAGCAAAGTCCGCATTTTGTTTTTGCTGATAGTATTAAATATTTCTTGCCATTTGTCGATGTCGAACATAGTATTCTATTACTTCTTTAACCCTTTTTATTCGCGTATTAATTAACTCATTATATCATTGTACCATTAAATCATTAAACCATTGTATCATTAAATCATTAAACCATTGTATCATTAAATCATTAAACCATTGCATAATTCACTAAGCCATACTCTGAGCTGCCAACCACTCTTTCCTCTGCCCATTTTCAACAATTGTATCAATAACTCCATCTTTGAGTTTGATTATTCTTTCAGTTTCTGCAGCAATTTCTCTTTCGTGTGTAACTATTAATATAGTAATCCCCGATTGGTGAATCTCCTTAAAAATTTTCATCACTTCTATTGAGGTGGCTGAATCCAATGCGCCGGTTGGCTCATCGGCAAGTATAACTTTAGGCTTCGAAATAAGAGCTCTGGCAATTGCGAGTCGTTGTTTCTGACCACCAGATAATTCATTGGGAAGGTGATGTGCCCAATCAGCAAGCCCCATTTTATCAAGGTATTCCATGGCCAACATATTTCGCTTCTTCCGGCTTACTTTTTGGTAATACAGGGGCAGAGCAACATTCTCCATGGCATTTTTAAACGAAATAAGGTTGAACGATTGAAACACGAAGCCAATAAATTTATTTCGGTAATATGCTGCTTTCTTCTCACTTAAATTATTAATGGGTTGTCCATTTAGCATAAATTCACCGCTATCGTAGTTGTCCAACATCCCAATAATATTTAGCAGCGTTGATTTACCAGATCCCGACGATCCCATAATCGACACAAGCTCGCCTTGCCTAATATTTAAGTCAATACCTTTTAGCACATGTAGGCTGGTACTCCCCGTATAATATGTTTTATTTATATTTTTAAGACTAATCATAGTCGCCATTATTATTTCACAAAACCGTATCAATAGCCATAACTATGCCATTATATGTATATAGTTGATTATGTGCGATTAATCAAATACTTGATATATTATTGTGTTCAACATACTACACGAAGTGTGCGAATACGTGCATTAGCCTCTTTGAGTTTACTATTATAGAATTACATATTTGATTATCAGGAAAGTAAAATTTGCTTATTTGCTTAACTGCTTATTTATTTAATCTATTGAAACATCTAAACTTTTGTTTATCATCAACATAAACAAATAATTAAATATGTAAATAAACAAAAACACTAACTTTTGGATACTTTTTATTTGGGCGGTTTAACCGGCTTTCCATTTGTAGTTGTTTCATACCATCTGTTATTTTGTAATCTGTACGGGTGCTTCCTTCGGTCAGCATCCGCCAGAATAACAAAATAATCAGTTGGTATCTCAACAAGCTACCATTCCAATCCTCACCGCAACAAGACAATAATTTAGTTTGGCAAATGAATTAAATAAATCCTTTTTTTACCATCCATTTTAATAACAATTGGTTTCTTAAAACGCACATGACTAAAATACTTTCCTTTGGTAATAACCTCTTGTTGATCTAGAATGTCATATTTTATATAGCTTACCAAAAGCTCTGGCTGCACTGTAAAATATCCAACATTCATACTTGTAACATTATGAAAAAAGTGTGATCCTGAAGAAGCATCAAGGGGGAAATCATCAAAACTAGATTCAACAATAACTCTAGCATTGGATATCATATGCCATTTAACTGGGATTCCTATCCACCTGTCACGTGTTCCCCATCTTCCTGGTCCAATTAATACATATTTCCTTTTCTGCTCAATCATTGTGTTATTAATTTCCTCAATTTCCTTTGCCATTTCAACGGTCTTCGATTTATCGAAACTATCAACATTGGCATAAACCACATCAGTAATATCATCAACAATACCGTTACCCATGCCTTTTTCAGAATATAACACAATGGAATCCTTTTTAATCGATTCAACATCAATATCACAATCAATCCCTGATTGAATTAGTGGTTTTATCTGAAGAATATAAAAGGATGCTTTACCATCTTTATCTTTTGCAAGATCAACTGCATATTCAATTTCAATGGCAGTTCCCATAGCATTTTTGCCTAGCTCAAGTACAATTTCAATTGTTTTTGCTAAAGATACATAATTGTATTTAAGGATATTAGCGAAATTAATAATACGCGGCCCCACCTTCGAAACTCCAGGATAAACACTATTATTATCAGGATTATAAACAGATGCCAAATGCGTTAATGTGCCATGTTTTTCAGCAACACTTATGTCATTTTCAGATAAACCTGCTAATTCGCCATCCAGTAAGTTGAGGTCTTCTTTATTCATATCAACTGCATGGAATTTAACTTGCGAGTTTCTAAACTGATCTTTTGTTGAATTAATCTCAGTACTGGGATATTTAGGTGAAAACCTATAAGACTTGTTACCTTCAACCACATATTTACCTAATCCAAGAGCCGCAATTGCAAAGCCCTCCTCAGGTTTCATGTGCGAAAACGGATAAAAATTATATGATTGAGCAACTCCACTTATGTGCGGATAAAATAAATTATCAAATTTGTTTCCAACTACTTCTTGAATAATTACAGCCATCTTTTCTTCTTCTATTTTAAAATCAATGGCTTTAACATAACCTTTGGCAGTATTTGAAAAAACTGACGCCATAACAAGCTTAATAGCATCTTCAATCTGTTGGATACGTACATTAAATTCAGGATGATTATTGGGGAGTAAATATGTTTCAAAAATACCAGCAAATGGCTGTGTTAACGAATCTTCAAATATACCTGATGACCTAACAGCAATTGGTTTTGTTAATGATTTAAGTAAATCAAAAAGTTTCTTTTTTAGACTATCTGAAAGTTGACCAGAAATAAAATGCTTTTTAATTTCATCGTAGTTGCTATTTGTCATAAGAATAGAAGAAAGCTTATTACGCTTAAGAAATGTTTCAAATTCATTGGTTCCTATTACAAAAGTTTTTGGCGTTCTTACCTTAATATCAGGGATAAATTTTGAAAAATCAAAATTTTGTATAAGCGCATTTATAAATGCTAGTCCTCTTCCCTTTCCGCCAAGCGAACCTCCTGCAAGAGTGTAAACATTTTCTTCCTTACTCTCAACAGTATTTGAATATGCAATAACATTACCGGTATCACGCTCATTTCGGTATTCTTTAAGCATGTGCAGCAAATCTTCACGCAATTCCAATGCATTTTTAAAATCGTTAACCTTTTTAAGATTTATAATGCTTGCAGCCTTTATTTCGCCACGAGCCATTAACCACATTGAGAAATGATCACGACTTGCATGAAACAGTAATGATTCGTTTGGAATCTTCTTTAAAAAACTCTCAAACTCTTTCATATTTGAAGCAATGGCAATAATATCTCCATTTTTATTTTTGAATTCAAAGTCGCCAAACCCCATGTAGTTTGTTATAAAGTGCTCAAAATCACTATATAATGTATCTGAATATTTATGTATAAATAATGACTGTTTTTCTTTTGCCACTTTTGCATACGAGCTATCAGAAGATTGTAAAATTGTAGGAAGATTTTTAAGTTTCTTATGAGTGTAATCAAGTAGTTTAATTCCTGCATTTTCATCAAACTTACCATCTCGTTCAAATTTAACATCACTAATCAAGCACGTCATATACTCAGGAAACTTATTAATAATTTCTGTCGCTTCTTCGTAGTTTGTAGCAAGTAGTATTTTTGGTCGGGCACGCATCTTTAGCACCTTGTAAAGTTCATCGGTACTTACATCGTCAATAATTCTTTTAGTCTGCTCCATTATTACCTTATACAAAAACGAAAGGTATCTCGAATAAAAAAGAGGAGAATCTTCAACTAACAATATAACCCTCACTTTAGCTAGCTGGGTATCATTTTCAACATTTATTTTGTCTTCCAATAATTTAATCATTGAGAAGAAAATATTTGCATCACCATTCCATGTAAACAACTTATCAATATAACTTATATTCTCAAGCTTATTAGTAAAATAATTTGTGTCGGCACTATTATTAAGCAATAGAAATACTGGGATTGATGGATACTCTTTTTTAATTTGTTCACAAACAAATAATGGTGTAGTTTTATCAACACCTACCATATAAATAATTAACTCGAAGCTCTTTTTTTTAAGAAGCTGTAATGCTTGACCTAAATTAGATGCGCCAGTTATTCTAGGAAAAGAAGTAAGGTTTAATTGCCCATACTGCCCTAATACATGCTCCGAAAACCTGCCCTCACTTTCTATTGCATATGCATCGTACAAGCTTGATATTAAGAGAATTTCCTTAACTTTGAAAGGCATTAAATCATGATAAATATCACGATTATACGTGTACTTATTCAAAAACCGCTGAAGAAAACGGCTACTAACAGAACCATTAATACTATCTACATTATCATTTTGATTTGTGCTATACTGGTCATTTTCCATTTATTTCGATTTTACGGACATTTGTAATAATGTGCATCAATAATGCAAATATACACAGACTTATGACAGAGCAAATACATCAAAAAAAATATTAGATGCGTTTACATGTAATATGGAATCATAATTGGTATTATACCAACAACATTTTGTATCTTCGCTTCTTTTAAATATTTATGATTAATGTATCCCTAATTGATGAGCATCCTGTTATTTGTGATGCACTTACAGCGTTATTAGCTGATGCTGATGATATTAATATCGTGAGTTCTAGCAATACTTTTAGCGAATATATTGATATTGTGGCTGATGTGCTACCAAATATTGTTATTGCAATTTTTTATAAACCTGATGACGAGAATGTTGAAAATATAAGGAAGCTTGCGTATCAATTTCCAAAGGTTAAAATCCTTGTAATGTTAATGTATTATGATGAGAAAAGGGTACTGAAAATGATTAAAGCGGGTGCCAAGGGTCATCTTGGTAATGATACCACCAGATTGGAAATTATTGAGGCTATTTACACCCTCAGAAATGGTTATGAATTTTATGCTAAAACAATAACGAATATATTATTAGGCAGTTACATTAGTGATAAAGATATAAACAGGAGCGAAAAAGAAAACCGACAAAAAAATCTTTCAAAACGTGAAATGGAAATTTTTAAGCTTTTTGCCGAAGGTATTTCCAATAGAGTTATTGCTGATAAATTATTTATTAGTGTTAGAACTGTTGAAACGCACAAAACTAACATAATGAAAAAGATTGGTCTTAAAACTACAGTTGACCTTGTTAAATTTGCAATAAAGAATAATATTATTGAATTAGATTAAACAACTCAATCAACTAATGCTCTCCAAATAATATCTTTAAGGTTGGCAATACCAATATTTGCAACCGACGAAATAAATATCGATTTAATTCCTTCGGGAAGGGTAGGCCTAATTTCATCCATAAGTTCATCATCCAGCAAGTCTGATTTACTTATTGCAAGTATTCTTTGTTTATCCAACAGTTCGGGGTTGTATTTATTTAACTCATTTAATAATACTTCATACTCATGATTGATATCATCACTATCTGCAGAAACCAAAAAAAGCAAAATGGAGTTTCTTTCAATATGTCTTAAAAACCTAAGTCCTAGCCCTTTTCCTTCTGAGGCACCTTCGATGATACCTGGAATATCAGCCATTACAAACGACTTTTGATCACGATATGCCACAATCCCCAAATTAGGACGTAAAGTGGTAAATGGATAATCAGCAATTTCGGGTTTGGCAGCCGAAACCATAGAAAGTAATGTTGATTTTCCTGCATTTGGAAAACCCACAAGACCTACATCGGCTAATATTTTAAGTTCAAAAATAACACTTAACTCCTTACCTTCCTCACCAGGTTGAGCATACTGAGGAGCCTGATTTGTAGGTGTTTTAAAATGATCGTTACCCAAGCCACCACGTCCACCTGGTAACAAAACTATCTCTTGTCCATCTTTAGTTATTTCTGATATTATTTCATCTGTTTCAGGATCTTTAGCAATTGTTCCTAAAGGAACCTGAATAATAATATCCTCACCTTGCGAACCACTACTTCTTTGTTTACTACCTCGTTCACCATGGCCAGCCCTTAAATGACGTGTGTATCGTAAGTGCAACAAAGTCCACATTTGAGAATTACCTCGCATAATAATATCGCCACCTTTTCCACCATCTCCACCATCGGGACCGCCTTTTGCAATAAATTTTTCACGACGAAAATGAACAGATCCTGTACCTCCATCTCCTGAGCGACAATATATTTTAACGTAATCAACAAAATTTGAGGTTGCCATGGTATATGATTTTTTTTGCAAAAGTGTTAATTATTTCAACACCAACAATGTGAACTAACCTATTATTTTATTGTTATGTAGGTTTGTGGTAGGGATTGAAATGGTAGATTGTTGAAATAACATTGATGATTTTGTTGGTAGTGCGCTGCTGACGAAGGAAGCACCGCACTACTTACAAAACCACAATGTTATAAAACAACTACAAATGTAAAGCCCGCCAGCCCACCGGAATTTTTATGTAGGTGGGGTTACCACCAAAATAAAAAGAAGAAGTAAATAAATCACATACCTAAATTTAAAATCTTATTTTTGCATAAATTCTAGTTGAAAAATGCAGAACAAAATAAATCAAGATAAGGGCCAGCGAAAGATGCGACTTGGTATCACACATGGCGATTTTAATGGAATAAGTTACGAGGTTATTATTAAATCATTGGCAGATAATAGAATTTTAGATTTCTTTACGCCAGTGATTTATGGATTATCTAGAGTTATGTCGTATAACCGGAAAAACCTAAATCTCAACACCTTTAGTTATAATACGGTAAAGAATTCGGCTTCAATACGAAACGGGAAAATTAATCTGATTAATTTGAATGAAGAAGAGATAAAGATTGAGTTTGGAAAATTGGATTCTAATGCTGGCAAATATGCTCACATTGCTCTTGATAGAGCTGTTACTGATTTAAAAGAAAAAAGAATTGACGCCATTGTAACCGCTCCCATTAATAAAGAAAATATACAATCGGAGGAGTTTATATTTCCAGGTCATACTGAGTATTTTGCAAAACAATTTGAAACAGAAGATTATCTGATGCTAATGGTTAGTGATAGTCTCAGGATTGGGACAGTTACTGGTCATGTTGCGTTAAAAGAAGTGCCTAATTTATTAACTGAAGAGTTAATTACTAGCAAAATTAAAGTTCTTGAGAATTCCTTAAAAGTAGATTTTGGTATTAATCGACCAAAAATTGCAATACTTGGTTTAAATCCCCATGCAGGTGAAAATGGGAATATTGGAACTGAAGAAATTGACATTATTACTCCCGCCATTATTTCGGCAAAGAAAAAGGGAATACTAGCCTTTGGACCATTTCCAGCTGATGGATTTTTTGCAACTGATTACGCAAAATATGATGCCATACTAGCAATGTATCACGATCAGGGTTTAATACCTTTTAAAACATTGGCTTTTGATGATGGTGTAAATTATACAGCTGGGCTTCCATACGTGCGTACATCACCTGCACACGGAACTGCTTACGACATAGCTGGGGAAAATAATGCCTCCTGTAAGTCTATGGTAAGTGCCATGTATCTTGCAGTTGACATACATAAAAATAGAGAGAATTTTAAGGAAATGAATAAAAATTCTCTTGGCTATAACCTTACTAAGGATATGAAAAATACTGATAATAGAAAAAATCACAAATCATCTGATAATGGAGCATAGAGCTTATTCAGGGACTGAGATAGCTGATATTATAAAGGCAAAATTAACATCTTCAAATCCTGAATCCATTGAAATTACTGATATATTAATTGATAGTCGTAGGCTTATTAATGCTAACGGTACATTATTTTTTGCATTGTCAAGTAAAAAAAATGATGGTCATAATTACATAAATAATCTTTATAAAAGAGGTATTAGATACTTTGTTGTTACGCACATCGATAGTGAAATTGAAAACCTTACAGATGCCTCATTTTTTGTTGTTAGCGACACCCTTGTTGCTCTTCAGTTATTAGCAACAGCCCATCGCTTAAACTTTGATATACCCGTACTTGGTATTACCGGAAGTAATGGAAAGACAGTTATAAAAGAATGGCTTTACCTGTTAATGAATGAGGATAAAAATATAGTTAGAAGCCCTAAAAGTTATAATTCGCAAATTGGAGTTCCTCTTTCAGTATGGCAAATTGACAAAAATCATGAGTTTGCAATATTTGAAGCTGGCATTTCTGAACCTGAAGAGATGAAAAAGCTTCAGTCGATAATAGCTCCTAATATTGGAATTTTTACAAATATTGGACAGGCTCATGATGAAAATTTTATAAATAGTACTCAAAAGACTGGCGAAAAGTTAAATCTTTTCAAGAAAGTAAAAACACTTATTTATAATACAGATCATAAGGAAATACATGGAACAATTATCCGTTCAGGAATACTTGAGAATGTAGCTACCTTTTGCTGGGGTAGCGAAAGTAACTGTAATCTGCATATTACTGATAGAATAATTTCTGAGAAAACAACAACAATAACAGGAAATTATGTTGATAACCAAATTGATATAACCATCCCATTTACTGATGAAGCATCAATTGAAAATGCTACACATTGCTGGGCAACAATGCTCCATTTGGGTTACAAAAATGATGTTATTAAATTGAGAATGCTAGAGCTATCAGCTGTAGCAATGCGACTAGAATTAAAGGAGGGGGTTAATAATTGTACAATTATTAATGATGCTTATAATTCGGATTTTAACTCATTTGCAATTGCCCTCGATTTTATGAATCAGCAAAATCAGCATAAAGAAAAAGTTGTTATTCTTTCTGACATAATGCAAAGTGGGCAAAACAGTATGGATTTATACTCAAATGTTGCTAACTTGGTTAAAAACAAAAACATAAGTAAATTTATTGGTATTGGGTCGGCGATTAGTAAACATGCTGATAAATTTGAAATAGATTCATGTTTTTTTGATACTACTGATGATTTCATTAAGAATTATACATTTGCCAACTTCGTAAATCAAACAATATTACTTAAGGGTGCACGAGTATTTGAATTCGAGAGACTTAGTCTTATTCTTCAGCAAAAATCTCATGAAACCGTTCTAGAAATAAATTTTAACAAATTAATAAATAATCTAAATAAATTTAAGCATCTGCTTGAGCCTACAACAAAGGTAATGGCTATGGTAAAAGCATTTTCGTATGGAAGTGGAAGCTTTGAAATTGCAAATGTATTACAGTACCATAATGTTGATTATCTTGCTGTTGCATATGCTGATGAGGGTGTAGAACTCCGTAAAGCTGGAATTAATTTACCGATTATGGTAATGAGTCCCGAAGAACAAGCTTTTGATACCATGATACGCCACCAGCTTGAACCAGAAATATTTAGCTTTCGTACCTTAGAATTATTGGAGAGTACCATACAAAGAAATGCTCTTCCACAAAATAAACCTGTTAAAATTCATGTTAAAATTGACACTGGGATGCACCGTTTGGGATTTTTACCTGAGGAGGTTCCAGAATTAATTGATAGGTTAAGTGCAAACCCATTAATATATGTTCAATCAGTTTTCTCACATCTAATTGCAAGCGACAATCCTAACTTCGACAATACAACAGTTGAGCAAATTAATACTCTTAATAAAGTAAAGGATGCTTTTATAAAAAATTCAAATCATAAAATATTATTTCACATAGCCAATTCGGCTGCCATCGGACGTTTTCCCAATAGCCATATGGATATGGTTAGAATTGGGATTGGGTTATACGGTATAACCAAACACACATCTGGTTTAGAAAATGTAATCACTCTACGGTCGGTGTTAAGTCAGATAAAAAATGTTAAAAAAGGCGAAAGTGTAGGGTACAATAAAAGTTGGATTGCTAAAACCGACACTCGAATTGGTGTTGTATCTATTGGGTATGCTGATGGTATGTTAAGATCGTTGGGTAATAGCAGGGCTTCGTTATATATTGATGATAAACCTGCTAAAATTATTGGTGATATTTGCATGGATATGTGCATGGTTGACCTTGCAGGTATTGATGCTAAAGAAAATGATGATATTATTATTTTTAATGGTGATTATACGGTAACAAACTTAGCCACTCAGGGCAATACAATTCCTTATGAGATATTAAGTAGAATTTCGCGTAGGGTTAAGCGTATTTATTTTCATGAGTAATATCTGATAAATCCTAATAATCTATTGTTAGCCAACTATAGAATGTAATACTACGTTATCATCGGATGCAGCATCTCAAAACCATTAACATATTTTGAGCTCTTGGATAATCTGAAGGGTAGATTATTGGTTACATAGGCTGAATCAATACCATCATGTTTATAATCGTATTTAAGCTCAACAATTACATCATCGCTTACATGCTTCTCCATAAAATTATTAAGCCCACTTCCAATACCATAATAAGTTAGCTCATCATCAATTGTTAATCTAAAGTTATTATTAAAACTTATAAAGTATTGACGATTGTACATATTTAACAATGCTGGCTTAAGCATTGGCAAAATCGTAAGTGCCCAGTTTGGCAAATTAGATTTTTGAAAAATATCCTGAATATATTCATTTGTAAATTTATCATTAACAGTAAAAGGGGCTAAAGGAAATGATAATTTATTGCCAAGCAGACCTTCACGCATTTTAAACTCAAGTACAGGTTTTAGTATATGCCCCATTAAATCACCATACCAACGAATACGTACTTTTTTACGACTTCCTTTTCCTGATACATTATCAGTATAAAAATCTAAGTCACCAGTGTCAAAATAAATATTATTAATATAACGTGGTTGATGTAGTGGTAAAAAAGCTGCTCTATTATTTTTAACTTGCTGAACAATTTCGGGATAATGCATATCTTGCACAAGAAACTTCCTCTCAAATCGACTTATGTCAGAATTAAACGGTGGAAAATACATTAGCTAAATATTATAATTAGTGTCAACAATAAAGCTTACTATTTTAAAGTGCTTAGTCAGAAATCGTCAAGTTCGAGGCTTGCGAAGTGCTGAATAACAATAAGTTTACTTTTGTAAATGTTTGTTTTCAGCACAAGCGTAACGAAGAAATTGACGTTTTATGGCAAGCACTAATTATTAAAACGACTTACTCTCTATAAATGAAACACGCGTATTCTCACCAAGCTTTGATATACTCTTTGTAAAAGATTGTAATTTCTCAGGTTTTGGCGAATCCACCATAAATGATGCTTCAATAATTTGGTTGTTTTCATCATACCTTTTTAGGTGATACTTCCCAAACTCACGCTTAACAATTTCAATAACCTGATTTAGCTCCACTTCATTAGCTTTTGCTGAAATATTCAAATACAGATTTTGATGTTTGCTTTTGCCTGAAATAAAATATCTA
>Ga0164318_10002768_pt1 | contig 16377 bp, 16 predicted proteins | sample GuaBasSedimGuay9_FD_113734 | JGI IMG/M metagenome (GOLD analysis project Ga0164318, IMG submission 113734) | Subseafloor sediment microbial communities from Guaymas Basin, Gulf of California, Mexico - Guay9, Core 4571-4, 0-3 cm | ecosystem: Environmental > Aquatic > Marine > Hydrothermal vents...
CACAAAACACTCTTGCTGGGCTAAGTGTAAACCTACAAGAAGAACAAACAAAGCATACTGTTTTTCAAAAAGAGGTTGATAAACTATCTCTGATTTTTACAGACAAAGAACTAAAGTATAAAACATTAGAAGAGAACAGTTCAAATAACCTCAAAACAGAAGAGAGTTTTCAAAAAAGCCTAGAAGAGACACAAGCCTTATTGCGAACACTTCAAAGCCATTCACTTCTTACTAAAAAAATAGCTTCTGAAATACAAGAGAGTGAAACTAACACCATTCAAGAAAAGTCTTTTCTTGAGACACAAACAGTTTCACAGCAACATATAAGCGAAATAAAAAAGCATATTGAAACACTAAGAGATAAAAAAGAGCAAGAACAGCAACTTAAAAACTATGAAGAAGATAGAAAGAACCTTGTTGAGGGGGAAGCTTGCTCTTTATGTGGTTCTACCGATCACCCTTATGTAGATAGCTTGGCGGATATACATATAGATGAGACAGAAGCAAAGATAAAAAGTCAACTAAAAGAACTAGAGGAAAAAGAGAAAAGTTTAAGAGATTTAGAAGCACGCTTAGTTACGACACAAACAAAAATTGAAAACTCAAAACTAGAACTTCAAAAACTAAACGAAGAGTTAGAAACACTACTGGGTGTGTTTAAACAGTCCTCTTTTGAACTTACAAATGACAGTGAAGTAGATCTAAAAGAGAAACAAGAAGAGCTTACTAAAGAACTGCAAGAACTAAAACAAGATCGTTCAAAAAAAGATGAACTCCTAAAAGAGAGAGACAAGGCTAGAGAAACTCTACAAGGTCAAGAAAAACTACTAAATGAGTTAAATACATCTTTACAAAAGCATCTTAGTGAGCAAGAGCAGTTGTCTTTAGTATTGAAATCTAGTCAAGAAAAGATTGAGACATCGATAAAAAGCCTGCGCTCCCACTACAAAGAGTTTAGTGTAGAACTAGATATTAAGATATTAGACTCACAGTATCAAGAACTTTTTAAAAGAAAAGAGTTGTACACCCAAACACAAAAGTCTTTAAAAGTTTTAGAATCAGAGTTAAATAGTTGTAAGGTAAGTAAAAAAGAGAGTGAAACAAAAGAGGGTTCAATAACCCAAGAGATAAAAATATTTGTGAAAAGCCTAAAAGAGTTTGAAGAGAGTACGATTAAGTTGTCTTCAAAACGCATAGAGATACTTAATGTGGCTGACTTAGATACTCATGAAAAAGAGATTAACTCTAAGTATAAAACAGTTCAAGAGAAAGAAAATCTTTTGCAAATAGAACTTAATGCACTTGTAACAAAAAATGAAGAACGCTCCTCTCATAAAAAAGACTTAGACTTTAAAATAGCAGATGAAGAGAAAAAACTAAAAAAACTAACTTTTACACTTGAAGAACGGTATAAAAAGAATGACTTTAAAGATGAACAAGAGCTAAAAAATGCAAGCCTAAGTAGTACTGAAAGAGAGGTGCTTTCAACCTTATGTAAAGGTATAGAAGATAAGTTTATACAGACTCAAACATTAAAGTCTCAAACCTTAAAACAACTGGAAATTCATCAAAAAGAGCCTTTAACAACTAAGCCTATTGAAGAACTAGAAATCACTCAATCTCTCTTGCAGCAAAAAGTAGATGAACTTTCTCAAAGTATAGGAAGTGATAAAAAAGAGTTAGAACTAAACCAAGAGAATAGCGATAAGTTTAAAGAGAGAATCACATCTTTAGAAAAGAAAAAAGAAGCTTTTAAAGTCTGGGTAAAACTAAATGAACTTATAGGTTCAGCAGATGGAACAAAGTTTAAAAAGTTTGCACAAGGCATCACCCTCGATCAACTCATAAACCTAGCCAACCAACACTTAACTATTCTAAGCTCTCGCTACACCTTAGCCAGAAACCAAGACAAGCTCTTAGACCTTGAGGTAGTAGATGCTTTTCAAGGTAATGTCATCCGCTCAGTAAGCACGCTCTCTGGCGGAGAAAGCTTCATAGTAAGCCTTGCCCTTGCCTTAGGTCTTTCAGAACTTGCAAGCCAAAAGATAGCGATTGATTCTCTCTTTTTGGACGAGGGTTTTGGAACCTTGGATGAAGAGAGTTTAGAGACTGCATTAAATGCTCTAAATCTTCTTCAAAGTTCAGGAAAAATGGTTGGGGTTATTTCTCATGTGGAGGCTCTTAAAGAGCGGATACCTTTGCAGATTAAGGTTGTTCCTAATGGGGATGGGACTAGTTTTGTTGAAATATAAAAAGGAACATAATAATGCATGACGTAATTACAAGAGTTAGTGAATTAAGAGAAGTACTTGGAGATACTAAAAAGATTGGATGTTTTTTTGGTGCTGGAACATCAATGGCAATGGGGCTACCAGGTATAGCCTCATTAACTGAATCTGTTTTAGAAAACCTTGATGGAGATGAAAAGGCAAAGGTATTATTAGTTTTTGAACATATTAAAGAGCACTCTTCGATTGGCAACAACGCAACAGTTGAAGATTTATTAAACTATATTCGCATGATACGCCAAATAACATATGAAAAAGACGATGTAGAACATTTAGGGGTAAAAGGTTCTTTGGCTGTTAGTATTGATAGAAAAATTTGTAAAGCAATTCATGGTATTTTATCTGATAAAGAGGATGAAATAACACAAAAAGATAATGGTTTAAAGATAATGCAGAAGTTTATTGCTTGGTATAATTGGAGAGGACAAGATAGCAATAGGGAAATATTTACTTTAAATTATGATTTAATTATAGAAAAGTCTATGGAATCGTTACAAATTCCATACTTTGATGGATTTATTGGGGCATATGAACCATTTTTTCACACTCAAAGTGTAGAGGATATTGATGATAAAAATAAACTTCCATATAGTTGGACACGCTTATGGAAACTGCATGGTTCGTTAGGATGGTATTGGAAAAAGGAAAAAACTCACTCAAGAGTAGTTAGACTCGGTGCACAAAAACCAAGCGATTCTCTCGATGAACTTGTAATTTATCCATCAAAAGATAAATATGAGTCTTCAAGGAAACAGCCATTTGTAACCTATTTAGATAGATTGAAAAACTATTTACGTGATGGAGAAATGGTTTTCTTAATTAGTGGTTATTCATTTGGAGATGAACATATTAATGAAGTTATTTTTAATGGATTAAGACAGAACCATAGAGTACATGCAATATGTTTTATATATGATGAAGAAAGCTTTAATAAAATTAGTTCTTATGCAGAACGCTTACCGAATTTTGCATTATATGGTCCGAAAAATGCGGTTATTGGCGGAATAAACTCTGATTGGGGAGGTATCAAAGATGACTTTAGCAGCACATTTTGGTCAAAAGAGCATAAGTCTTTTACTTTAGGTGATTTTAATACTCTTGGAGAATTTTTATTAGAAATTAGTGGAAGAAAAAGTGAGATGGAATCTGAAATTAAAGAAGCTATATCTGATAGTATAGATAATCCACTTTCTGGAAAGGAGTAGGTTCAAATGAAAAGTGATGTTACATTCTTAGGTCAAGTAATTAATGTGAATAGCAGTAATGTAGAGGTGAAAATTTCAGATGATATACCATCCGCAGCACCTATCGTTGAAGGTCAATTATACCGTATAGGTCAAATAGGCACTTTTGTAAAATTTCCTATTGGTTCATTAGTCTTATATGGAGTTGTGTCTTCTGTCAGTAATACAGCGTCCAATCCCAATGGTTTGGAGTATGAAAGACAAGCTTCCCGTTTTCTATCAATACAATTAATTGGTGAGAAACAAGGCAATGCCACTTTTCAAAAAGGTGTTGGTTTTTATCCTACTATTAACGATGAAGTGCATCTAGTCACTGAGAAAGATTTATTTGAAATTTATGGTTCACAATCAGAAGAAGGATTAGTAAAAATAGGTTTTCATTCATCATCAGAAAGATTACCTATTTTTCTTGATTTAGATAAGCTAATTTTGCGCCATAGTGCAATATTAGGTTCAACAGGCAGTGGAAAATCAAATACCACGGCACATATACTTAAGTCTATTGTTAACAGTAATAAAGGATCAAGAGTTGTTTTAATTGATATTCATGGTGAATATAGCGATGCATTCCCTAATGAGGCAAAAGTATTAAAGATAAATGACAAAAAAAGTCCTCTGGTATTACCTTACTGGCTAATGAACTTTGATGAGCTTGCTAAATTTCTAGTGGGGCGTCCAGTAGGAATGGGTGGAGAATCTTCAGCTGATAAAAGGTTGCGACAAGAGATTACAGAAAGAAAAGTTTTAAATGCTGCAAAGTTAAATGCAGGTAAGGTTAATGATGAATATGTGACAGCTGATTCGCCTATCCCTTTTGACATTAAAGATCTTTGGTTTGAGTTAAATCGAGAAATAAATGGCACCTATTCTATTGCGGATAAAGATAAACAGAATAGAGATACTGAGTGCTTAGATGAAGAAGGAGATAAAGAGAAATTAAGAGCACCAAAATTTCTACCATATGCAATGGGTCCAGCAGCTCCACACATGTCCAAGAGAAAAGAAATGGAAGTGTATGAAAAAAAGATACTATCAAAGTTAAAAGATACAAGGTTTAATTTTATTTTTTCTCCACAAGATTATGCCGATCCTACAAAGTTTGATTTAGATCATTTGTTAAGATCATGGATAGCTCATGATAAACCAATGACTATCTTAGATTTAAGCGGTGTTCCATTTGAATTAATAGACTTAACTGTTGGTATTATCTCAAGATTTCTTTTTGATGGTATGTATTGGGGAAGATTTGAAAAGTATACAGGACGAAATAGGCCTTTACTGATGGTATATGAAGAAGCCCATTCATATTTACCAAATAATAGTGATGGAATGAGTATAGATGGATATGCTAGAAAAGCTGTTGAAAAAATTTATAAAGAGGGCAGAAAATTTGGTATTGGTTCTATGGTAATAACTCAAAGACCATCAGAAATATCACAAACTATCTTAGCTCAGGTTGGAACTTACATAGCATTAAGACTTACCAATAGTTCAGATAAAAGTACTGTTAGTGCGTCAGCACCAAATAATATGACAAGCTTGATAGATTTACTCCCCTCTTTGAGAGTAGGTGAAGCTGTAGTTGTTGGTGAAGCGATAAAAGTTCCATCAAGAGTCAGGATCCCTTTGGTAGAACCCAGACCAAGTAGTAATGACCCTGATTTATCTGTAGCTTGGGCAAAAGAGTTTAAAAGTGATAAAAAACAATATAAGCAAGTTATCACTTCAATGAGAACACAAAAACAAATTCAAAGGAAATAAAAATGGAAATGATATATGTAGAGTCAAGTAATTTACAAGCTGTGGGATTTGACGAAAGTCAAAACGTATTATTTGTTGAGTTTAAACATGGGGGCACTTATCAATATTTTGGTGTTGATAAAAGTATTTTTGATGGTATGCTAATGGCTGATTCTAAGGGAAAATATTTTGACCAATATGTGAAAAGAGCCGGATATTCATATGCTAAAAGTTAGTAATTATTAGCGAAAAAGTTTACTAATAAAGGAATAAGAGATGAGTTTAAGACTAGATAGTATCGAGATAAAAGGTTTGAAGTGTTACGAGGACTCAGGTGTAATACCTTTTCATGATTTAACTGTCTTCATAGGTGAAAATGATGCAGGTAAATCAACTATCTTTGATGCTATAGAATATTTTTTCAATAATCAACAACCATTAATCTATGATTATAGAGAAGGTGTAGATAGAATTGAAATTAAATGTGTTTTTTCTGTTCCTGAAAATATTGAAGAATTAGAAAGCTTTATTATAGACAATAAAATTACGATACTCAAAGTGTTTCCAAAAAATGAAGCCATTATTATAGAAGTTATTGGCAATGTCTTCATCGATAATGATTTAAATATATTCCATGAAATGGATGCTACTTCTTTGAAAGGGCTACTCACTCGTCTAGGACTTGATTCTCAATCAAATCAAGGGTTAAGGAAAGCATCGTTGCAAGAATATATTACCGAACAAAATCCAGCACAAGAAGAATGTGACATTGCAATACCATGGAACAAAGTCAATCGATATATCCCAATATTTCAAAGGTATTCATCAAGCGATTATGGCAACCCTACATCAACAATTAGAAAAACTTTAGAACTTGTATATAGAGAATCGTTTTATGAAACAGATGGAGATGGGAATGAAATACTTAAAACAAGTTTTAACGGCTTGCAAACTGAAATAGAAACAAGCTTAAATTCGAAATTAGAAACACAATTATTATTACATATACAAAAATATAAACCTGAAATAGTATCAATTACTGGTAATTATGAAATTGATTTCACTCGAGGATTAAGCTTTTCAGGTTTAAATATAGATAATGGAACAGGAAGACCCTCTACTTTGGAAAACATGGGTGATGGTTCAAAGAAAAAAGTTTTTTTATCTATTTTAGAATGGGACTCTGAAATCAATATTGGTAATGGTAGTACGCGAAATATCATTAGAGGGTATGATGAACCTGATGCACATTTACACTATCATGCACAAAGAGAGATGTTTTATATAATAAAAGATTTGGCTGAAGATGTAGATTCGAACATTCAATCTATAATATGTACACATGCTTTAACTATGATTGATAGAGCACCAGCTAAATGTATTAATCATGTTATTAAAACAGATGATAAATCTAAAATACAGTTTTTAGAAACTGATGATGATGATGATATTTCTGAGTTTCTAAATCAAGTCTCTGCAATCAGTGGATTTAAAAATAGTAATATATTTTACGAAAAATGTTTTTTATTAGTGGAAGGTGAAGGTGAAGAGAATGCTTTACCGATAATGTATAAAAAATACACAAATAGGAGTTTGATTGAAGATGGTGTTATCCTTATTAATTTACAAACGAATGGACAGTGGAGTAATGCGCTAAAGTTTCTAAATAAAAATAAAAAAGATTCAACAGTACTGTTCTTAGATGCAGATACGCAGTACCCTGGATCAAATAGTAGAGTAACCCAAGAAAAGTTAGAAGGAGTAGGTTTTGATGGTACCTATCTAGGAACAAACTGCTTTTTTATAGGAGATAAGGAGTTTGAAGATGTATTTACTGATTCTCAATATACAAGACTATGTAATACCCATTTTATAAAACACGATTCATCAGCATGGTTAGAAAATGATTTTTTAATGATTAGAGAAGAATCTAAATTCTCTGAAAGCTTAAAAATAATGTTAAGTCGCTGTTGTAGAAAATCTATTGGGAAACCAGAGATTTCTTTTCAAATCGCACATCTCTTAACAAAAGATGATATTGAGGTAATAGACCCTATTAAAAATTTATTTGATAAAATAGAAGAAATCATATCTTAATTAAAGGAAATAAAATGACAAGATACAGTAATAACGGTGGTGATTCAGGTGTTTCTGAATACGAGATTAATGATGATGGGATTATCATACAATTTAATACTGGTGCAAAATATTTATATACTTATACAAGTGCGGGTACTTCAAATATTGAAGAGATGAAGAAATTAGCACTTAGAGGAGAAGGCTTAAATAGCTATATTATGAAATATGCTAGGACTTCATATTCGTCTAAGTTAAATTAATATGAACCTCTCTAAATCCCTATACACAAAAGCCATACAATGCCCAAAAGCACTATGGCTAAAAAAGTATAAAAAAGAAATCCTTACGCCTCCCGATGCAACAGCATTAGCAAGGTTTGAAACGGGAAATATCGTCGGTGACTTAGCTTGTAAGCTTTTTCCTAATGGCAAAGAAGTTATTTACAATCCTGATGATTTTGGTGGTATGGTTAAGACCACTAAAAAATGGATGGATGAGGGACTGGAGCATATATACGAAGCAACTTTTTTATATGAAGGTATTTTAGTTTTAATTGATGTTTTAAAAGTTACACTTAATGGTGTAGAAATATATGAGGTAAAAAGTTCTAGCTCTGTTAAAGATATTTATCTACATGATGTTTCCATTCAGCTGTATGTGCTTAGGCAACTTGGATACACAGTTCTAAACAGCAATGTTATCCATATTGATGGTGATTATGTTCGAGGCGATGAGCTTGACTTGGATGAGCTTTTTAAGATTGTGGATGTTAGTGATGAAGTTAATGCTTTGCAAGCGGATATTCCAAATAGACTTGAAGAGTTTGAATCATATTTAGCCGACAGAGAGAATGAACCAAGTATTGATATTGGAAGTCATTGTAATAAGCCTTATGAATGTGATGCAAAAGAGTATTGTTGGAAAGTTCAAAGAAATATACCTGATTACTCACTTTTTAATATCTTTAACCTTGGAAGTAAAAAGCAGATAGAACTATATGAACAAGGGATCGTTAACATAGAAGATATACCTAGCAGTTATCCTATGACCGCTATACAAAAACAAAAAGTTCAAAACTGGAAAGATAAAACAACCTTTATAGATAAAGAGAATATAAAAGATTTCCTTGATACTTTAAGCTATCCCATCTATCATCTCGATTTTGAGACCTTTCAGCAAGCTATTCCAGAGTGGAGAGGTATTAGTCCATACCAACAGATACCTTTTCAATACTCTCTTCATATAGAGTATTCTGATGGCACGATAGAGCATAAAGAGTTTTTAGGAGAAGATGGCGTTGACCCTAGATATGAATTAGCAAAGAGACTTGTTAAAGATATTCCCACCAATGTAACTGTTTTAACCTACAACATGAGTTTTGAAAAAGGAGTCAACTCAAAACTTGCAGATAGTTTTCCTGAGTTTAAAAATCATCTACTCTCAATAAATGAAAATATAAAAGACTTGATGTTCCCTTTTCAAAAGAAGTACTATGTAACACCTGAAATGCAAGGTAGCTACTCTATAAAATATGTATTGCCCTCATTAGTTCCTGAAATGGAGAAAGCCTATAAAAACTTAAATAGCATTCAAAACGGTGGTGATGCAATGAATGCTTTTCCAAAACTTCTTACAATGAGTCCAGAAGAAAAAGAAGAAACAAGAACTGCCTTACTTGAGTACTGTAAACTTGACACTTTAGCGATGGTAGAAGTTCTAAAAAAACTAAAATATGTAATAGATTGATTATACTAAAAAAAGTGCGGTAAGTTATATATTAAGCTTTGCTACACTACAATAATAAATAACTACAAATAATATAAAGGTAATATATGGAACTATATCCAACAGTACACAATGGTAAAGTAGATTATGGATTAGCATATTATGAAATACAAGGAACGGAAATATATCCTACTGTACATAATAATGATGATGACTATGGATTGCCTGTATTTGAAATTAAAAATAATGAGATTTATCCGACAGCAAGTAATTCTATAGATTCTTATGGATTACCACTATTTGAGATACAATAAAGTATGACGATCTTTGGAGAGAAAGTATGAAAAGAAGAGCATTACTGATAGGAAGTCCTGGAATTCCAGGGACAAAAACATATTTAAAAGATATGACAAAAAATGATTTAAATAAAATCAAAAATTATCTTATGTCAAATACTGGTGGAAAATGGTACGAATATGAAATATTATTAATAGATACAAATAATATAGATGACGTTAAAAAATATATTGATATTGTCAGAAAAGAAAATAATGATTTTGTATTTTGTGCTTTTACTGGTCATGGTTGGTATGACGGATATAAATATTCTAGAGTATTTGAAATAGGAGGTAGTAATCTATATGAAAGCGAATTTAGACAATTATCAAAAAAACAGCTATCAGTTTTTGATTCATGTGCTGAAGTATATAAACCAGAAACATTAACTGAAACTAGAAAATTTGAGAATTCAATAGCTATGGATAGCATGGATAATAAAAATTATAGAGAAATATATAATAATGAAATACTTAAATGTCATCAACAAGAGATTAGTTTATATTCAAGTAGTATAGATGAATTTTCACATACTGATGATAATTTAGGTGGATATTTCATACATTATTTACTAAAAACTGGAAGTTCAAATCAAGTAAAAAACTTAGATGCAATAGATACTTTTCAAATAGCAAAAGAAGAAATGAAAAAAGACAGAAGAAGTCAAACACCTACTAGTTCATTTCCTAAAAGTGCAAGGAATTTTTTACCATTTTCATTAGGTAGGTATGCATAGTGGAAGAGGTAAGAACAATAATTTTAGCACTAATGCTTATTATTTCAAATGGTGTGACGATTTTGTTATATCTTAAAAATAAAAAAGCAACAGAAGAATTATATCTTCAAAACAAGCAAAAAGAAAAAATAAAAGATTTACATGATAAGCTTTTTCAAATTCAAAGTATATCCATAAATAATCCTTATTTAGAGGATAAAAAATTTATAGACACTTGGATAGATTTTAAAAAAAAGTATCATAATAATTATGAAAAATTAACAAAAAACGAAAAAGATATTTACCTTAGATATGAGCAATATTGTGAAATGATATTTAATCTTATATCTAATGCGTATAACATTAATTGCTTACATGATGAAATAGAATTTAAATCATGGGCAAGAAGTCATAGAGAATGGTGGGAAAGTCCATTAGAAGAACACACTAATCGTGACACTTATGGCAATGAATTATCAGATATTATTGATAAATGGATTAAATAAATTATAAGAAGGATTTTATATGAAAGTCACTGAACTAATTACAAAGCTTCAATCCCTTCCGCTCAATGCTGATATTCTCTGCTACACAGAAGATGAAAACCTCCAAGTAAAAGGTAATATGTTTCGTATTCTCGATATTGATGATGTAAGTCTTTCTGAGGCAACAAAAATTCGTATGCAAGACACTAACCCCTCTTTAAAATTTGGAAAGTCTGAGAGTTCCGAGCCACATGTCATGATTTCTGTTACCTCAGACTTCTAAGCATGTACAGGAAAATGAATAACCCTTAAATAGAATATTATTATGAAGAATTGAAAGGATAAAATTAAATAGAATGATATTAAAAATAGGAAATATATTATCTCTATTTCTGGCAGAGGCTTGGTTTATAAATAGTCCAGATTGGGAACCAGCCATTTTATTTATTGGCTTATTTGGTGCTTTAATTGCTCAAGAACTTAGAAGCAGCAGTTCAGATAACAAACTATCTCAAAAAGAAAAATTAGAAGCCTTATATATAAAGATTCATGAAATGATAGAAGAACTTATCAAGGCAACTAAAGCTTATGAAAAAACTGATTTAAATTCAAAATTTAGTAAACTTACTGCTGAAGTTAGAATGATAGCTACACAATCAATTGTAAATAAATATAATGATGTAGCAGATTTATATAATGACTGGGCTTCATTATATATTGAAGCCTACCCAGAACCAAAAGGTGGAATTCAAATACTTTATTCATCAAATGCAGACCCAACGAAGAAATATCAAAAACCAGAAAAAGAAGCATTCGAAAATTTTTATAAAGAATATGAAAAGTTGATTAAAGAAATGCGTTCTGAAATACGAAACGAGGCATAACAAAGCCTTGCATTGGAATGTCCCCTATAAACTAGGCAGTTACCAATCCAGTTAAAAAATAAATTTCTAGTTCCTGTAGGTCATTATTGTAATAAAGTTAGTGGAACAGAGAGCACATAATTATCAAGAGAATTTACGTTATGTTAACCAATATAATCTCGTGAACTTATTACTAATTAAGGGAGACATGTTTTAAAAAATATACATGTCTCACATCATATAAGGATGAAAATTTAGTCTATTAATTTTTCATATTCAATAGCGCGCGCTGTAGTATCGATTTGTTTTAAGTATTTTGTTAGTGGATCTATTACAGTGAAACTTACAGCATGATGTTGACTAACCACTAGCTTTAACTTTTCTATTTGAGTGTTTCTTTTTTTATCTATTATCAATATATTGTCTTGAAAAGATATTATAAATTTTCCAATTAGCTGTGAACTAATATGTTCATGTTTATATCTTTTTGATGTCATATTTTCATTGTATAGATTATATGCTTTAGCCAGTTTTATACATTTTCCGAAATCATGAAACAAACAACTCAAAGCAAGAATTCTAGAATCCTCTTCAGATAGCACAAAATCTTTATTATTCATGAAGTTTTTATATTCAGTTATTACATTGCTTGTGTGCTCTAATAAACTAACTTTAGCAAAAATCTCATATGACGTTAACTTTTCATTTTTGACCTTAATTGGTCTTCCATCATTTTTATTAAAGATGTTTACGCTTGCTTGTTCATCAAAGTTATACTCTAACATTTTGTCTATTGCAAAAACTGCAAAAGATTTAAATACATCATCATTCATATAATCAATAAGTATATCTCGAACATTAGAAGATTCAAATGAATCAAGATTATGAGTGTCGTTTTTAATTAACTCATCTTCAAATGCATGTTTTCTTGCATGCTTTTCTTTTCGCAGCATTTCAAAAACTGTAGATGTTTCATTAAGTTCATAAAATAAACTATTAAATTTCATAAGCATTTTTTTGTCATGTTTTTCTAATTCCTCTAATGTTGTATTATTATACTTAGCTATTTTGAAGTATTTTAATAACTTCTCTTTTATCAGCTTCGATATGTACGATAATATCAGATATAATTTGTGCAAAAATTTCATTTTTTGTTTTTCCTTTTATATTGTCTTTTTGGTTATAGTATTGCGATAAAAAACCATTTATTGCAATTGGAGTTGAATTTAAATCAGCATCAGCCTTTGTTATCGAATATATAAGACGATTCATATTTTTAACTTCAAATACAGAGTTTTTCCATACGTATAAAAAATAATCTCTTGATTCTCTTGATAGATTCTTATCTGATGCAATAAGCTCATTGATATATCCACCACCTCTCTTTGCAATATCAAACTTTTCATAGATTTTCTTATATTCAATTTTTGATCTATTTTTGTTTTTTATTTCAGTCTTCTCATTTCTCTTTACATGATTAAGTGCAACCATGATTTCGTGAAAGAAGGAGGTTTCTTTGCTAATACCATGAATAACAGAGTTTATGATAATTTGCTTGATTTTTTTAGGAAGTGCGAATGTATTTAAAGCATCAATTAATAAAGCTCTTAACAATCCAGAAAACCTATCTTTTTGATTTATAGTACAAAAATACACCAGTAATGATCGCCTTATAAAACCTGGTATTAGACCTGTAATGGGGGCAAATTGGAATGCTGCTTCATAGAGCTCCTCATCATTTAAGTTAGCTAAAATCTTTTTAGCTGTTACAGCAGATTTATCTTTCATTCCAATAGATCTGTTCATCCTTATTGTGACTGCATTGATTACATCTTGTTTAGTATTAGATTTCACACCACTACTGTATTGGAATTTTTCTTTTATTAAATCTCCTTCACTAGTATTAGTATCCCAGTCGGGTATGTCTTTTAAGACATCTTTAAATAGCCCAGCTAAAAAAAATAGCTGATTATCAGAAAAATTAATAAGTTCTTTTACTGTGACTTGTTCAATTGTTTCAGTTTCTATTGTTAAGTTAAGTTGTTCTTTTATCAGCCTAATAACTTCCTTTTTTCTAATTGATAAATTAGATTTAGCATATCTATCCATTTTTTACTTCTTTGGTGTTATCAAATATTATTTCAATCGATGAATCCCGCTGATAAGGAGATATCATTACATAAACATCTTTCCCGGTTTTTAATATATATGTCATTGGATCAAGTTGAGTTACAAGATGAGGAGGTATAAGTGCTTCATCAACTGTTTTGGCTTGTAATCTACTTGTAGTACCTTCATTAGTACCATATGATATGTCAGCCTTTTTCTTACCACCAATTAGATCACTTATTGTCTGCGCTGATTTATTATCATTAACAAGAAAAAAAGCCTTACTATTAGCATTATCCGCCATAATAGTTGCTCCTTCTTCACCGAGTGTATTTTTATAATCTGCAAAAGATTGAGAAAACAAATAAAGACTTAGCCCAAGCCCACCACCTTTATTTATAAGAGAGAGCATCATTTCATTTGTAATTGATCCAGCTTCATCAATCATTACATGAGTTCTTTTATGATTTGGATTTCCAGTTACTCCTACATTCGCGATTATATTATTAAGCATTGCCATTAGCATCTTGATTAGCATATCTGCGGCCTTTGTATATTTCATTGGATATGGCTGTGCAAAAAATATTATCCTTTTATCTTTATTGTAAAATCTATCTTTTAAAACATTAATTTTTGACTCACATAATAGCCTGCCAACATTGCCAGTAGAGAGCCTAGACATTGTTACAGCATAGCTAGTTGAGACCTTAGAAAAATATCCTGCATCTGTCTCACATAATCTTTTCAAACTTGCTTCTGCTTGCTTGCCATTTTCAATGATGTTAGAAGTAAGATCATCTTTAATGGCTTTTTTTGAAGTGTTTTGTAATACTTCATATAAATTATGAATATTATTAAATGAAGAGTATTTGGCAAGATCTTGAAATGTTATATATTGCCGAACTGGAATTTCACCATCAGGATTCTTATATATTCTTTTAACTTGCGTATAGGCTTGTTTGATTTGATTAATTTCGTCATCATTTTTACCTAGTTTACTAATCATATCATTAAGAATAGTGTCAGCTTCTTTTATATAATTGAAATCAAATGCATCATTTATGTAGCTAATGGTCTCATGTTGGATTTTTTGTTTTTCTATTAACATCATTATTTTATTAACATAAGGGTTGCGAATTTCTGATAGAAATGATAAAGCTGCTAGCACACAGGTTAAAATTTCATTAGCAATATCTTTATAAAATTCATCTTTTACGTCCATAACACTTATGATAGTTGAAATAATTTCTTCATCACTCTGTCCATAAAGTAAATTAAATTTAATTGAGTCTCTAGGTCTCTCTGGAGACCAATAAACAATATCTTTAAGACTGTTGAACTCATTTGCATATTGTGAAATCCATGAAAAGACTTCTTGATCTTCAGATCCTTTAGGGTCAACTATAAAGACATGATCATTTTTTTCTATAATCTGTCTTATCATAAATGTCATAAGTCTTGTTTTCCCCATTCTTGTTGTTCCAAAACACATCATGTGAGAATTCAAATTATTCCAAGGGATGAACACATTTTCTATACTTTGAGTTTCTTTTCTAAGATTTATTCCTTCTCCCATAAGCATACCTTTTGATATATCGATATCGACTTCTATTAGATTTTTATTTCTTTCTTGCATCTTTGTCCTTTAATTTTATGTTCAAAGATTAGCACACATTTCTTGCACAGAGGGATTTTTGTTGAGTTAAATACTGCACTTAGGGCTCTTCAGCCAATCATATAATAATAATCAAACATGAAAGTCTAGATAAAAATCACTTCAAAACGAAAAAATCCCTCTGTGCAAGAAATGTGCGGTAATATATGCACCTTGATATTTTCAAAATATCAAAGAAATTATTTAAAGGTAAGTAGATGTGTAAAATTTGGTTAAAATGTAATGATGCATTAATTAGTATTAATCATTCTTCTTTAGAAATGTTTCTAGAGAATACAAAAGTAGAAAGATACAAAAGTAAAGATATTAGTTCAACAGACTCTTTACTAATTCAGAATTTTCTTGATACCATTAAGGAAGAAGTTCAATGCAATACAAAAGAGGTTGAATTAGAGATTACGAACGAATTAAGGTATATACTTTTATTACTTTATAAAGGTACGAAAGTATACAACGGAATTAAGATGGCAAATTATATTAGTAAAAATGGCAGGCTGAAGGTATCAATGGATACTGTATTGCGGAGTTCATAGTCAATTAAATAATTTATAATGGATTTAATATTTTTACACACAAAAGAGAATCCATTGTAAGTTATAAAAACACTAATATAGCTAATAAGAATTCAATAAACTGCTTTCCACCTCTATAGTTTTTTCATAAATTTCTCATATTATAAGTAATTTTTCCCATTATACTACAAAATGAAATTAAAGTTGAGGTAAATTATCTTATATTTTAGCCCTTATAGTATCTAAATGATTTATTTATGCTATAATAGTCCTTATAAAGACTTTGGAGTATACATGGAATTATTAGATATTGCTACTGCCATTAAAGAGAATAGAAAATTAAAGAATTACACTCAAGCCGAGATAGCTGAGTACACAGGAACCTCTATAAATACGATTAAAAAAGTAGAAGCAGGTTTTATTGATGAAGTTGGAATAAAAAAAGTTGAATCTGTTCTAGAGCTGTTAGAACTGGAGCTTTGTATACGTCCAAAAGGACGACCGCTTACACTGGAGGAATTAAATGAAAAATCTTGATATCTATACTAACAGTGATAAAGCTGGTGTACTTGCCTTAGAGTCAAATAAGTATGTGTTTACATATGA
>Ga0164318_10002769_pt1 | contig 16374 bp, 10 predicted proteins | sample GuaBasSedimGuay9_FD_113734 | JGI IMG/M metagenome (GOLD analysis project Ga0164318, IMG submission 113734) | Subseafloor sediment microbial communities from Guaymas Basin, Gulf of California, Mexico - Guay9, Core 4571-4, 0-3 cm | ecosystem: Environmental > Aquatic > Marine > Hydrothermal vents...
CGCGGCGGCGGAGCTGACCGAGCGCGGCTTCGAGTTGCGCGCGGCGGCCGGGCCTCCCCGGCGTTTCCGCCTTCCCTGCGTCGTCGATCCCCCCGAAAGCGCGGACCTGTTGCTGGTGACGGTGAAGACCGGCGCCCTGCCCGCCTTGCTGGAATCGCTCTCCGGTCTTCGGGCCGGGGCGGCGCTCTCCGTGCAGAACGGGCTCGGCAACTGCGAGAGGCTGGCCGCCCGGTTCGGAGCGGACAGGGTGTACGGGGGGGTGTTCACCTACGGCCTGCACCGCACGGAGCGGCGGGCGGTGACGGCGGCGGGCGAGGGGGAGCTCGCCGTGGGCCCCTGGGGCGGCGGCGGGAAGGCGGCCGAGATCGTATCGCTCATGCGGCGCGCCGGGCTGAACGCCCGCACGTCCTCCGACATACGCCGGGAGCTGTGGTTGAAGGCGGGGGTAAACGCCTGTATAAATCCCCTCGCCGCGATACACGGCGTCCCCAACGGGGCGTTGCTCGAGATGAAGGAGACGGCCGGCGTCTGGCGGCGCGTGGCGGCGGAGACGGCGCGGGCGGCGGCGCTGGACGGAGTGCGGCTGGACGCGCAAGAGGTGCTGGAGCGGGCCGAGGCGGTGGCGAGGGCCACCGCGGCCAACCGCTGCTCCATGCTGCAGGACATAGAGGCCGGAAGGCCCACGGAGGCGGACGCCATACTCGGCCGGATAGCCGGGCTTCTCGCCGCCGCGGGCGAGAGCGGGACGGAGTGCGGCTCGCTTCTGGAGAAGGTCCGGGAACTGGAGAGAGATGTCCGAGAGAGAAGACGCGAAGGGTGAGACGAGCGGGCGCGCCCCGCTTCCCTCCGACGAGGTGAAACGCCTCATCGAGCGCTACGAGGCGGAGTCCTCGCGGGGCGGCGAGCTGCGCAGGGAGCTGAACCTGCTCCGCACCCTGCTCGAAGCCGTGAGGGGGCTGAACGAGATAGTGGAGTTCGGCCCGCTGCTTTCCTACGTGCTGCGGAAGGCGGTGGAGGTGGCCGACGCGGAGCGGGGCTTCATAATGCTGGACAGGACGCCGGAGGGCGGGAAGGCCCTCATCGGGGCGGACGCGGAGGGCGGCGAGTGGGAGCCGCGGGAGGGCGAGTACTCCGCCACCGTGGTGGACGAGGTGAAGCGCACCGGCAGGCGGCTGATATTCGACGAGGGCGAGGCGGCGCTCACGGAGCGCAAGAGCGTGTTCAGGTTGGGGCTGAACGCGGTGGCGTGCTTTCCCCTCGCGGCCGACGGGGAGACGCTGGGGGCGCTGTACCTGCACTCGCGGAAGGGCAGGAGCTTCGACACCGCCTCGCTGCGCACGCTGGGGGCGCTCTCGGGGATAGCCACGGCGGCGATAAACCGGGCCTTCCTGTTCGCCGAGAGGGAGGAGGCGAGGCGGAAGGCGGAGAGGCTGAACGAGGAGCTCGCCAAGAGGCTCGCGGAGAGGGAGAGGGCGCTCGAGGTGACGAGGGAGGCCCTGGCGCGGCAGTCGGAGGTGTTCCGCTCGGCGGGGGGCTACTGCGGGATGGTGGGCGTCTCCCCGGCGTTCAACAAGGTCAAGGCGCTGCTGGAGAGCCTCGAAGGCACCGAGCTTCCGGTGCTGATAGTGGGCGAATCGGGCACCGGGAAGGAGCTGGCGGCGCGGGCGCTGCACGAGCGTTCGCCGCGGGCGGACGGGCCGTTTCTGGCGGTGAACTGCGGGGCGCTGCCGGAGACGACGCTGGCGTCGGAGCTGTTCGGGCACCGCAAGGGCGCGTTCACGGGCGCCGCCGCGCACCGCAAGGGGCTGTTCGAGATGGCGGACGGCGGCACGCTGTTCCTTGACGAGGTTCCCTCGATGTCGCTGAACATGCAGAAGGCGCTGCTGAGGGCGGTGGAGTCCGGCGAGATACTGCCGGTCGGGGCGGAGAGCCCGGTGAAGGTGGACGTCCGGGTGGTGGCGGCGACGAACCGGAAGGTGGACGAGCTTCTGGCGGAGGGCGAGTTCCGGGAGGACCTGTACTACCGGCTGGCGGTGGTGACGGTGGAGCTGCCGCCGCTGCGGGAGAGGCTGGAGGACGTGCCGTTCCTCATCAGGCACTTCGAGGAGGTGTACGGCAACCCCAACGGGGTGGAGTTCACGCCGGAGGCGGTGAGGTTCCTGCAGTCGCTGCCGTGGCCCGGGAACGTGAGGCAGCTCGAGAACGAGATAAGGCGGGCGCTGGCGCTGGGCAGGGGGAAGATAGGGCCGGAGTTCTTCTCGCACCTGGCGGCCGGTCCGCGGCAGGCGCTTCCGCCCGCGCCGTCGCTGAGGATGGACGAGCTGGAGCGGTGGGCGATAGAGAAGGCGCTCGAGGCGGCGGGAGGCAACCGCAAGCAGGCGGCGGAGATACTCGGCATCCCCCGGCGGACGCTGTACGAGAAGCTCAAGAGGCTCGGCCTGTGATGCAACGTAGCGGGGCGCCGGACCACTATCACTTGCAAGGACGTTTCCGGAAAAAAGATATTGACAACGAGGCTTTAGGCCACTAATATATCTCGTTACCGTCGATCCCTGCCATCGAGGTGACCGACGAACGTTGCAGGACCAGGACTCGACGAAGATTCGGGAGGAAAATATGAAAGTCGTTCTGAGAGCGTTTCTCTTCAGCGCGTTGCTCCTTCTCGTCGTCGGCGCAGTCGTGCGGAGCGCGTCGGCCGAGATAAAGTTCGGTCCCGACGCCTCCAACTACTACAGGGGCACCAACGCCGTGGAGGACCAGTGGATAGACATAGTCCTCGCGGGGGGGGCGACCAACGCCCTCAACGGTCCGTTCGTGGACGCCACGGCGGGGCTCGACGACAACGCCACGCAGTTGGTGGACATCGGGTTCAACTTCAACTTCTACGGCAACATCTACACCAAGCTGTACATCAATCTCAACGGCTACCTCATCCTCGAACCTCCCTCGGGGGCGCCCACGCCGTCCATGGCGGACCTCACGCGCAACCTCGCGCCCCTGAGCGCCAACGGCGATCCCAACTCGGACGGCACCGCCTATGTGCTCTGGTCCTCCGTCCTTCCGAACGCGCTGATAGCTCCGTTCTGCGCCAACCTCGACTTCACCAACGCGCCCAACGCCTCGCTGCTCTACCAGACGGTGGGTTCGGGCGACAAGAAGATATTCATCGCGCAGTGGTCGAACGTCCCCCTCTACAACAACCCGAACGAGACCGTGACGATGCAGATACAGCTGCACGCCAACGGTTTCATCTACTTCGTGTACAAGAAGGTTCCCGACACGCTGGCCGACCCGACGGCGGGCTCCCGCTGGACGGGCCTGGAGAACGAGCTGGGCACCGTGGGCATCACCTACACCAACACGCAGTCCTCCAACCCGTCGCTCCGCGTGCCCTACACGCTCTCGTCCGGCCTCAACCTGCTGTTCTACTCCAACCAGGACACCGTGAAGCTGTCGGTGGTCTCCGCCTACGGCAATCCCTCCCCGCCGGTGGGCGATCAGGTCCCGCGGCCCAAGAACTCCCTGGTGACCGCGCTCGTCGAGCCCACCGTCGAGATAAGCGACGGGGTGCGCTACCGCTGCACCGGCTGGGTGGGCACGGGATCCTGCCCGGCGTCGTGGGACGGCACGGGCGCTCCCAACTTCGTCGTGTTCGAGATAGAGGAGGACTCCACCATCACCTGGCAGTGGATACAGGAGTTCAGGCTCACCGTCACCTCGCTGGGCGACAACGGCAATCCGCAGCCGCCCGTGGGGGACAACTGGTATCCCGCCTACACGCAGGTGGACCTGAGCGTCACCTCGCCCTATCAGGCGTGGGACTGCACGGGCTACACGGGCACGGGCGACATAGGGAACGGCACGGAGACGTCGTTCTCCATCACCATAACGCAGCCGTCCAGCATCATCTGGAACTGGGCGTACTCCGGCAACCTGCTGTCGCTGGGCGTCATATCGCCGTTCGGCACTCCCTCGCCCAACGGCCTGTCGCTCTACACGCCCGGCCAGACCATCACCGCTACCGTCGAGCCCAGCATCACGGTGGACGGGGTGAAGTACAACTGCACCGGCTACGTGGGAACGGGCTCGGTGCCTGCGTTCGGCGTGGGCAACTCGGTCACGTTCACCATCCTGCAGAACTCCACCATCACCTGGCAGTGGCAGAAGGAGGGCGGCGGCACCTACCTGCTGACCATCAACTCGCCCTTCCCGCCCATACCCGGCCGCCAGCGCCTGTACGACAAGGAGTACGTGTACGTGAGCGCCCAGTCGCCGGTGGAGGGCGACGGCTACAGGTGGGTGTGCACCGGCTTCACCTCCACGGGCTCCTCCATCCAGGCGCCGAGCACGGCTTCCTCGTTCACCTTCCTGATGACCACCAACACCACCATCAACTTCCTGTGGGACATCTACTACAGGCTGACGGTGAACTCCGGCCCCGGCGACGAGCTGTACGGCAACCCGCAGCTCTCCGTGGGCGGGGGCCCGAATCTCCCCGTGCAGAAGGAGACCTGGTGGAGCACGGAAATGCCCTTCGTGCTGAGCGTCACCTCGCCCTACGTGCCGGAGGGCTCCGAAGGCATCCGCTACACCTGCCTGGGCTGGCAGGGCACGGGCAACATCCCGCAGACCGAGCACAACACCACCTCGGTGGCCTTCTTCCTCGACGAGCCCACCGAGATAACGTGGCTGTGGCAGACGGAGTATCAGCTCACCATCCTCAACCCGCGCAACCTGCCCGGGCCGTCCCCCAGCGTCGGGTCGTACTGGTACCCGGAGGGCTCGGAGGTGACGGGCTCGAACATCAGCGAGGTGGGCTACTACACCTGCGTGGGCTACCGCGCGACGGGCTCCATCGGCGACAGCACGGAGACCAGCTTCAGCTTCGCCATCACCGCGCCCACGGTCATCGAGTGGCTGTGGCAGCTCAACCTGCCCGACTTCGGCGCGACGGAGAACGTGGACGCCAGCACCACGGGGCTGTACACCTCGCTGGCGCGTGAGTCCGGCACGGGCTATCCGTGGATAGCGTACTTCGACTCCGACTTCGGCAACCTCGTGCTGGCCCACTACAACGGCACGGTGTGGGTGAAGGAGACGGTGGCCTCCATAGGCGACACCGGCCGCTTCGCCTCGCTGGCGCTGGACAACCTGAACCACCCGCACATAGCGTACTACGACGCCACGAACGGCGACCTCTTCTACGCGCACTGGACGGGCGTCAACTGGGAGCGCATCCTGGTGGACGGCGACAGCGGCGACGACGTGGGCATGTACGCGAGCATCGCCCTCGTCACGAGCGCGAACGGCATCGTTCCCTCCATCGCGTACTACGACGCTACGAACAAGGTTCTGAAGTACGCCGAGCGGTCCGGCAGCGGTTTCGCGGTGCAGACGGTCACCACGCCCGGCACCGACAGGGGCAAGTTCTGCTCGCTCGCGTTCGACGGCTTCCGCAACGTTCCCTCCATCGCCTACTACGACGCCACCAACGGCGACCTCATGTTCGCGACGAGGCTCGGCGGGGTGTGGAACTCCGTGGCGGTGGACACCGAGGGCGACGTGGGCCGCTTCGCCTCTCTCGCCTTCAACGCCGACAACGAGCCCGGCATCGCGTATTACGACCTGACGAACCGCGACCTGAAGTTCATCCAGTACCACAACGGCAAGTGGCTCGATCCCGTCACGGTGGACAGCGACGGCGACGTGGGGCAGTTCTGCTCGCTCGCCTTCACCGCGCAGAACATCCCGATGATCTCCTACGCCGACTACGGGCGTGAGGCACTGAAGTTCGCGTTCTTCACCGGCATCGAGTGGACGAACATGTCGCTCGACAACGACGGCCGCAACGTCGGCTGGTACACCTCGCTGGCGCTGGACGCCTACGGCAACCCCGGCATTTCCTACGCGACGGCCGATTCCGTGCGCTACAAGGCGGTGGCCACGCCCACCACTCCGCAGAACCCCGGCGAGAACAACGAGGCCGCGGTGACCGGCGGTGGCGGCGGCGGGTGCTTCATCGCCACCTGCGCCTTCGGCGCGATGAGCGCGGACGTCGTCGCCGGCCTGTGCTCCGTGCGCGACGGAAGCATCGCCGCGAGCGGCGAGGGTTCCTCCCTCGTGGCGCTGTACTACTCCGTGTCGCCGAAGGTGGCCGACGCGGTGCGAATGTCCTCCACAGCCAGGGCCGTGCTGAGGGCTCTCCTGCGCTTCGGCGAATGACGCGGGCGCGACACCGACGAAAAGAGGGGAGCCGCGAGGCTCCCCTTTTCATTGCTGTTATTTGAAGCGTTCGGCCCGGCCGGTACAATTCTCGCGACACGGCCGGACCCCGAAAGGAGCGGAAGTGGAGAGATACGAGCTGCTCGTGATCGGCGGCGGACCGGCGGGTTACTCCGCCGCGCTGACCGCCGCGAGGAAGGGCGCGCGCGTCGCCCTCATAGAGAAGGACCATCCCGGCGGCACCTGCCTGAACCGGGGCTGCATCCCCACGAAGGCGTTCGTCCGCGCCGCCCACCTCTGGCGCGAGCTGAAGGCGGCCTCCAGGTTCGGCATAGCCGCGGGCGAGCCCGTTCTCGACTGGGCGGCCGTGAGGGCCAGGGTGGAGCGCGTGGTGGAGAACCAGCGCAAGGGGCTGCGCTCCCTGCTGAAGGCGTGGGGCGTCGAGATTCTGGAGGGACGCGGAGAGGTGTTCGCCCCCGGTCGGGTGCGCGTGTTCGGCGGCGGCGAGATGAGGGAATACGAGTTCTCCAACCTCGTGGTCGCCACGGGCTCGGAACCCATCATGCTGGATGCCCTGCCCCACGACGGGAAGGTGATACTCGATTCCACCGACGCCCTCTCGCTGCCCTCCCTGCCGTCGTCGATGGTGGTGGTGGGCGGGGGCGTCATCGGCTGCGAGTTCGCCTGCCTGTTCGCCTCCTTCGGCGTCGCGGTGACGGTGGTGGAGCTCCTTCCCTCGCTGCTCCCCATGGTGGACGAAGAAGTGGTGAGGCACCTTCTGCGCTCCATGCGGCGGCTGAAGATAAAGGTGTTCACCGGCGCCCGCATAGTGAAGGGCTCGGCGGAGGGCGGCGCTTTCCGCGGCGAGCTCGAGGACGGCCGCACGCTCGAGGCGGACTGCTGCCTCGTGGCCGTGGGACGGCGGCCCTGCGCGGGCGGCGCGGGGCTGGAGAGGCTGAACCTGCCCGCCTCCGGCCCGCTGGAGGTTGACGACCGCTGCCGCACGGCCGCGGAGGACGTGTACGCCGCGGGCGACGTGACCGGCCGCTGGATGCTCGCCCACAGCGCCTACCGCATGGGAGAGACGGCGGCGGCGAACGCGCTGGGCGGCGACGAGACCGTCTCCGGCCTCACCGTGCCCAACGGGATATTCACCGTGCCCGAGATAGGGACGGTGGGCCTCACGGAGCGGGAGGCCGAGGAACGCTACGGGAAGGCGCTCGTCGGGCGTTGGCTCTACCGCCCGCTCGGCCGCGCCCAGGCGGGAGAGGAGACGGACGGCATGTTCAAGCTGGTGGCGGACCCCTCCGGCGTGCTGGTGGGCGCTCACATCGTGGGTGCGAACGCCACCGACCTGATAGCGGAAGCGGCTTTGGCCGTCCAGCACCGCATGACGCTGGAGCAGATAGCGGCCACCGTGCACTCGCATCCGACCTTCGCCGAGGGGATGCAGGAAGCGGCGGCCGCGGCGCTGGGCGTCGCCCTCCACTCCCCGCCCTCGAGGTGAGAGAAGTGCTGAGGGTGCATCTGCTGGGAAGGCTGGCGTACTCGAAGACCACCCCGCAGCAGGTGGCCTTGAAGGACGCCGTGAGGCGGGAGCACCCCGGAGACGACTTCCTCATCTTCGTGGAGCACGAGCCCGTCATCACGCTCGGCCGCGGCTGGAAGGGCGGCAACCTTCTCATGCCCATCGAGCGGTACGAGGAGATGGGCTTCGAGGTGCACCGCGTCACCCGCGGCGGGGACGTTACCTACCACGGCCCCGGCCAGCTCGTGGCCTATCCGGTCTTCGACCTGACGCGCCACGGCAAGGACATACACCGCTTTCTCCACGACCTGGAGGAGACGGCGATAAGGGTGCTGGCGTCCTACGGCATCGAGGGCGGCCGCAAGCCCGGGCTGACGGGGGCTTGGGCGGGCGACGCGAAGGTGTGCGCCATCGGCGTTGCGGTGTCGGGCTGGGTGAGCTACCACGGCCTGGCCTTCAACGTGGACCCCGACCTGCGGCACTTCTCGCTGATAGTGCCGTGCGGCATAACCGACTATCCCGTCGCGAGCCTCGCCGGGCTGCTGGGCCACGCCCCGCCCATGGATGAGGTGCGCGACCGTTTCGTGAAGGCGTTCTGCGAGGTGTTCTCGTTCGACGAGGTGTCCGTGAGGGACGACAGCGATGAGAAGAGACTTTCCTGCCTGGATGAAGAAGGGCATCTCGTCCTCTGACGAGAGCGAGGTGGCGCGCATACTCGCCGGCTACGGGCTGAACACCGTGTGCCGGGAGGCGGCGTGCCCCAACCGGCACGAGTGCTACCGGCGCGGCACGGCCACCTTTCTCGTGCTGGGCGGCGTTTGCACCCGCAACTGCGCGTTCTGCGACATAGCCTCCGGCGCGCCGGAGCCCGTTCAGGCCGACGAGCCCGCCCGGGTGGCGGCGGCCGCGGCGGCGATGGGGCTCGACTACGTGGTGGTCACCTCCGTCACGCGGGACGACCTGCCGGACGGCGGGGCGGCCCACTTCGCCGCGGTGGTGAGGGAGCTCCGGGCGGCGGGCGTGCGGGGCGTGGAGGTGCTCACGCCCGACTTCCGCGGGGACCGCGACGCCCTGCGGACGGTGCTCGACGCACGCCCGGACGTCTTCAACCACAACGTTGAGACGGTGGAGAGGCTCTATCCCCGCGTGCGGCCCCAGGCGGACTACCGGCGCTCGCTGGACGTGCTCGCCCATGCAGCGGAGAGCGGCGTCGTCACCAAGAGCGGCCTCATGGTGGGGCTCGGCGAGCGGCCGGTGGAGGTGCTGCGGGTGATGCTGGACCTGCTCGACGCGGGGGTGCAGATTCTCACCATAGGGCAATACCTGTCGCCGGGACCCTCGCACGCGCCGGTGGCGGAGTTCGTTCCGCCCGCCCGCTTCGAGTGGTACGCCCACAAGGCGCGGGAGTTCGGCTTCCGGGCGGTGGCGTCCGGGGTGTTCGTGCGCTCCAGCTACCGCGCGGCGGAGATATATCGTTCCGTGAAAGGAGGAGTCGCGTGCTCCAGACCCTGAAACTGCCCGAACTGAGCCGCGATCCGGAGGCGGAGCTCACCGTCTCCGAGTGGTACCGCAGGCCGGGGGAGAGCTTCCGCAAGGACGACCCCCTCGCCGAGATACTGTTCGACAAGGCCGCCTTCGACTTCAACGCGCCGTCGGACGGGAGGCTCGTGGAGATATACGTCCCCGCGGGGGGCAAGGGGCGCCCCGGCGACCCGCTGGCCCTCATCGAGACGGAGGGAGAGGAGGCTTGAGGGGCCTCTTCATCGCCTTCGAGGGACCGGACGGCTCCGGCAAGAGCTCGGTGGCGGAGATGTGCTTCCGCCGCCTGTCCGGAATGGGGATACCCGCGCTGAAGGTGCGCGAGCCCGGCGGGACGCCGTTCGGCGAGAGGGTGAGGGAGATACTGCTCTCCCATTCGAGCGAGCTCGAGCCCTGGGCGGAGCTGTTCCTGTTCATGGCCGCCCGCGCCCAGTTGTGCCGGAAGGTGATAGCCCCGGCGCTGGAGCGGGGCGAGACGGTGTTGTGCGACCGCTTCCTCTGGTCCAGCGCGGCCTACCAGGGCGCGGGACTGGAGCTGGGCGTGGAGAACGTGCTCGAGGTGGGAAGGCACGCCACCGGCGGCCTGGAGCCGGACCTGTACGTGGTGCTCGACGTTCCGCCGGACATCGGTTTCCGCCGCAGGAGCGAGTACCTGGACCGCATAGAGGCCCGGGACGTGGGCTTCTTCGAGCGGGTGCGGGAGGCCTATCGCACGCTGGCGGAGACCCACGCGGACCGGGCGAGGCGGGTGGACGGGAGCCCGCCGCTCGACGAGGTGTTCGCGAAGGTGTGGCGGGAGGTGGAGGATGTCCTTCGGCGACGTCAGAGGGCATGAGAGGATAATATCGGTGCTCCGGGCCGCGATGGAGCGGGGGCGGCTGCCGCACGCCCTGCTCTTCGCGGGGCCGCCGGGCATAGGCAAGAGGATGACCGCCGTGCGGGTTGCGGCCGCCCTGCTCTGCCGCGAGGCCGGAGAGGGCGACTACTGCGGTTCCTGCCGCGTGTGCCGCCGGGTGCTGGCGGGAACGCATCCCGACGTGACGGTGCTCCGCCGGGAGGAAGGCAAGCGCTTCATAGTGATCGGCGGCGACGACGACGCGCCCGGCGGGAACGTCATACACTCCGTCAGGGTGCTGCGGGAGCTCGCCTGGCGCAGGCCGTTCGAGGGAGACCGGAAGGCGTTCGTGGTGGACGAGGCGGAACGCATGACGCCCGAGGCGCAGGACGCCTTCCTCAAGACGCTGGAGGAACCGCCCCCCGGCACGTGGTTCTTCGTGGTGTGCTCGCGGCCGGAGGCGTTGAAGGAGACCATACGCTCGCGCTGCACGCTCTTCCGCTTCTACCCCCTTCCGTCAGAGGAGGTGGAGGAAATAGCGAAGCGGGAAGCGCCCGACGGGACCGCCGACGAGGAAGCGGAGCTCGCCGCGGCCTTCAGCGCGGGCTCGCCCGGCGCGGCGCTGGCCTCGCTGCGGGAAGGGCTCGCCGGGGAGACGCGCTGGTTTCTGGACTTCCTGGGGAGCACGCCCGGCAGGCAGCCGCTCGAATTGTCGGAGGAGCTGCTCGAACACGTCCACGACACGGTGGGCAAGAGCCCGCTCGAACCCGTGCGCGAACGGCTGGCCTTCTTTCTGGGCGTGTTCGCGCAGGCCGCCTCTCCGGGAGCGAAGGGGCGGTGCGGGAAGCACCTGCCGGCCTGGCTCTCGGCGCTGGAGCCCGGCGCGGCGGCGGACGTCTCCGAGGCGATAATAGGGGCCGCCTCGGACCTGAAGGCGAACATAAGGCCCCTGCTGGTTCTGGACAACCTGTTTTCGAGGATTACCGCGCATGTACGACGAGGATAGAGAGAACGGCGACGGCGCTCCCCGCGAGGGCGAAGCGCCTCTGGAGAAAAAGGAAGCGGCGGGCGAATCCGCCCGCGAGTCCGCGGGGAAGGAGAGCCGCCGGGAGAGTTCGGTGTCCGGCAGGCACAGCGGGCGGCACCACTACGCCTTCGACCCGGCGGCCCGCCTGAAGGAGCTCGTCGAGGCGGGAATGGAGATATGGACGGTTGCCGCGCGTTACGGCAAGATGAACAACTCCGGCCTTTTCTTCTGCACCGCCTGCGGCTTCGCGCCGGAGGAGCACATAGTGGTGAAGACGAAGATGGGCGTCGAGATGGGGCGCGCCCTCACCGCGCCGGTGCCCTACGACAAGCTGGAGGAACGCGACGCACCGGTGGAGTTCCACGGGGAAGTGCTCCGTCCCGCCCAGAAGGAGGACATCTCCCGCTGGCAGTACATCCAGGACGAGCTTTGCGAGAAGGAGTTCGACATCTGCCAGGACCTCATAAAGAAGCACGGCCTGGCGATGAAGCTGGTGGACGTGGAGCACCTGTTCGGCGGCGACAGGATAATCTTCTACTTCCTGGCCGACGGGCGGGTGGACTTCCGCGCGCTGGTGCGGGACCTGTCGAGGGAGTTCCGCACGCGCATCGAGATGAGGCAGATAGGCGTGCGGGACGAGGCGAAACTGCTCGCCGACTACGAGCACTGCGGGCGGCCCCTCTGTTGCAAGACCTTCCTCAAGGACCTGCAGCCGGTGACCATGAAGATGGCGAAACACCAGAAGACCACCCTCGACCCGACCAAGATATCCGGCCGCTGCGGGAGGCTCATGTGTTGCCTGCGCTTCGAGGACGAGGTGTACACCTGGCTGCGCTCGAAACTGCCGCGCAAGGGATGGAAGGTGCAGGCGGGCAGGATCAGGGGCGAGGTGGCGGACGTGAACCTGCTGAAGGAACAGGTGCTCGTGCGCACGGAGAGCGGCGAGCTGGTGTGGGTGCACTCATCCGAGATACAAAAGGCGTTCGACCCGCGCAAACAGGACTGACGAGGTGGCTAGATGACGAGAGAGAAGTTCTACATCACCACGCCCCTGTACTACGTGAACGGGGAGCTCCACATAGGGGGGGCGTACACCACCCTCGCGGCGGACATTCTGGCCCGGTGGCACCGGGCGCACGGCAAGGACGTGTTCTTCCTCACCGGCAGCGACGAACACGGCCAGAAGATAGAGAGGGAGGCCGCCGAGCACGGCATGGCCCCCAAGGAGTTCGCCGACTCCATAGTCCAAAAGTTCCACGAGCTGTGGGAAGCGCTGGACATAACCTTCGACCACTTCATCCGCACCACGGACGACTACCACGAGCGCGCGGTGGGCGAGGTGTTCAAGAAGCTCATGGACAGCGGCGACATCTACCTGGGCCGCTACGAGGGGCTGTACTGCACGCCGTGCGAGACGTTCGTCGCGACGAGCGAGGACGGCCTGTGTCCTTCCTGCGGCCGCGAGCTCGAGCGCATATCGGAGGAGAACTACTTCTTCAGGCTCTCGAAGTACGGGGACGCGCTGCTGGAGCTCATAGACGGCAACCCGTCCTTCATCCTTCCCCCGTACCGCCGGGCGGAGGTGCGCAACCGGGTGGCGGAGGGGCTGGAGGACATCTCGGTGTCGCGCTCCACCTTCAAGTGGGGCGTGCCGGTGCCGGGCGATCCCGATCACATCGTGTACGTGTGGTTCGACGCGCTGCTCAACTACGTCACCGCCCTCGGCGCGCCGGACGACACGGAGCGCTTCCGCCGCTACTGGCCCGCCGACCTGCACTTGATAGGCAAGGACATAATCTGGTTCCACTGCGTGATATGGCCGGCCATGCTCATGGCCCTCGGCTACGAGCCTCCCCGGACGGTGTTCGCGCACGGGTGGTGGACGATAAACGGGGAGAAGATCTCCAAGAGCAAGGGCAACATAGTGTATCCGCGCGAGGTGGTGTCGCTGTACGGGGCGGACACGCTGCGGTTCTTCCTGTTCCGGGAGGTGCCCTTCGGGCGCGACGGCAACTTCACCTTCGAGGCGGTGGACAACCGCTACCACCAGGAGCTGGCGAACGGGCTCGGCAACCTGGTGATGCGGACGGCAAGCATGATAACGCGCTACTTCGGCGGGAAGCTGCCCTCCCCCGCGGTGGAGGACGAGGGGGCGAAGGCGCTCGCGGCCCTCGCCTCGGCCATGCCCGCCAAGGTGAGGGAGGCTATGGAGAGGGTGGATCTCGGGGCCGCCCTCGAACACATCTGGAACGTGGTGCGCGAGGCCAACCGCTTCGTGGAGAACTCCAAGCCCTGGGTGCTCGCCAAGGAGGGCGAGACGGAGCGGCTGGGGACGGTCCTCTACACGCTGGCGGAGACCTCCCGGCTGCTGCTGGTGGAGCTGTATCCCTTCCTGCCGCGGACCGCTCCGGTCGGGCTCGCCCAGCTCGGGGCGGAGTGGGACCCGCTCGACGCGGAGCCGCTCGAGCGCTGGGGCGTGCTGAAACCGGGCTCGCCGGTGACGAAGGGCAAGCCCCTCTTCCCGCGCGTGGAGCGGCCCGGAGTTTGACCGGCCCCTAAAACGGGGTATAATTCCGGCGTCAGAGTGGGGATGTAGCTCAGTTGGGAGAGCGGCGCGTTCGCAATGCGCAGGTCGTGGGTTCGAGTCCCATCATCTCCACCACAACCGCCTTCGAGCCCCGCAGAAGCGGGGCTTTTTCTTTGTCCGACGCGCGTTTTCCGCCCTCTCCCGCGCCCTTCCGGGAAGCCGCAAGGTGATATAATTACCGGCCCGGCCGGAAGGAGAGGGATGAAGAAGGACGAGCGCAGGCCATCCATCAGGTCCGAGGCTCTCGAAGCGAACCTGCGGGAGACCAGGGCCGACGTGGAGATTCCGGCCGAGTTCCGCCCCCTGCTCGAGGCCGCACGCCCCCACCGCGGCCTTCACGACGAGCTCAAGAGGCTTCTGGAGGAATACTTCCACCCGTTCCGCGACGACGAGTTCGTGGTGGAGAACATGGCCCTCCAGGTGCTGGGGCGGTGGGTCCGCTACCGCTTCAAGCCCGAAAGGGGCCTTCTGTTCTCCCTGTTCGCGCGCCTGCTGTGCGACCTCGCCCTCAGCGCGGGGCGGCGCGATTTGCGCGAGGAGTCGTTCCGCGTGCTGTTCGCCTTCCTGGGCGAGGCGATGGGGCTCCCGGAGGCGGACGAGTACGCCCCCGCCGCCGCGGAGGCGCTGAGGAAGGCGGCGCGCGAGGGGGACATTGACGCCCTTCTCGGCCGCGACCGGCAGCTGCGCTCGCTGGCGAAGCGTCTCGGAGGCCGACCGGAGGTGCGGGAGGCGTTCGAGGAGCTCTACCGGCGCATAGTGGCGGAGGGGCTCGCGCGTGCGGCCGAACGGCTCGACTTTCCCGCCTGGGCGGACGACAACCCCGGCCTGCTGGAGGACCCCGCCGCGCTGAAAGCGGCCTTCGCCGGGCTGGACCTGGAGGCGGCCGAGCGCGCCGCCCGCCGCCTGCGCAAGGGCGGCGTGAAGGCGGAGGAACTGCTCTCCCTTCCCACGCTGGGCGGGATAATAAACGACGCCCTGCTCCGCTTGTCCTCCCTGAAGAATCCCTCCGACGCCCTTCAGGCGGCGCTCTTCTTCCTGAAGGACGACACCGCGCTGCACCGCCAGGGGGAGATACTCTCGCTGCTCATGGACCGCCTGAACGCGCTCGTGAGCGAGGGGGACGAGCGGCGCTTCGAGCGCACCATCCACCAGCTCACCGCCTTCCTCAAGAGGCGCAGCGACTTCAGCGCCGCGGTGCGGTTCGACATATACGAGCGGATAGGCCGCGCGGCGGGCCGGGCCGGGCTCGAACGCGCCGCCCGCGCCTTGACCGACGCCATACTCTCCTGGCGCTTCGAGGAGCCCGGCGTGCAGGGCGCGACGGAAGAATGGAAGATGCGGGCGAACCCGCACCACGTGGCGAACATACGCTGCCTGCTCTCGATAATCGCCTCCAACCCGCCGCTGTACCGCCGTCTGATATGCGCGCTGACGCTGTTCCTGCGCTTCGGCGGCGTGTTCGTGCCGGACACCGCCCTGCTCCAGAAGGACGTCTCCGCCCTGCTGGCGGCGGACATAGGGCCGGTGTACCACCACGTGAGGCAGTTGCTGCGCTCGCTTCCCGTCTTCTTCAACGAGCTCGGGGCGGAAGGAGAGCTGAGGCGGCTTTCCACGGCGTTGGACCAGGCGTCCGCGCGGCGGGATTCCATCGTGCACTTCCTCAGGAAGGCGGTGCCCGCGGAGACGAACAACCTGCTGGTGGAGTTCTCGCTGGAGGTGCTCCGCTACTGGGCCACGGGAGAGACGGAGGGGCTGGTGCGCTTCCTGCCTCCGTCGCTCGCCGCCGCGCCGGAGAGGGAGGCGGCCTTCGCGGAGGGACCGAGGCGGGTGCTCGCCGTCCTCGCGCCGGACGGGGACCTGGAGCGCTTGCTCGCAATGCCCCCCGACGAGCTCGAGCGCAGGGCGGAGGAGCTCCGCCGCGGCGGAGCGGACCCGGACGCCGTGGAGCGCGTGCGTTGCCTGGTCCGCATGACGCAGCTTCTGAGGGACAAGTACTTCTTCTCCGCCTCCGAGACGGTGGCGCGGGTGGCGCACAGCAGCCGCATACCGGACGAGCTGCGCGAGCGCTTCGAACGCGCGGCCGCGGGCGGAAACGACCGGGCGCTCATCGACGCCCTGCTCGACGTGGTGGAGCACCTGAAGGGCGTCGTCCTCTCCCGCGCTCCCACCTCGCCGCAGGAGAACATATACTACAAGCGCCACGTGGCGGCGGGCATTCCCTCGATGTACGGCGACTACCGGGAGGAGCGTTTCGACGCTCTGGGGCTCTCGTTCAGGCTGGAGCGGATGGGCTCGGAGCTGCTGGCGAGGCTCGCCGCGCGCACGACGCAGGGAGCGTACCTGTCCAAGGAGTTCCTGTGGGCGTCCACCCGGTTGCTGGAGAGGTTCCGGCGGGCGCTGGACGCGGACGGGCTGCTGAGGGACTCGTTCGTCACGGCGACGGACCTTCTGGAGAAGTCGCTGGAGAGCTACCGCATAACCTACCTCCAGTTCAGGGACATACTGAAGCATTTCCTGGCGTCGGCGGTCCGCGGGACGGTGGAGGGGCCGGTGCTGGGCGAGTTCGCCGAGGCCGCCTCCCAGCTCGCCCGCAACGGCGTCTTCCCGGGCTTCGAGGGGGAGGAGGGAGCCGCGGC
>Ga0164318_10002772_pt1 | contig 16366 bp, 14 predicted proteins | sample GuaBasSedimGuay9_FD_113734 | JGI IMG/M metagenome (GOLD analysis project Ga0164318, IMG submission 113734) | Subseafloor sediment microbial communities from Guaymas Basin, Gulf of California, Mexico - Guay9, Core 4571-4, 0-3 cm | ecosystem: Environmental > Aquatic > Marine > Hydrothermal vents...
GTAAAGGTAAATTATAATTATGCAACACATTATGATGCTTTGGTGAGAGTTGCTTCAAGAGATTGGATAAGAAGTTTACCTCAAGATCAACAGGAATCAGAAAGAAAAAAATTAGGTATAAGTCAAGAAAGTGCACATATTGGACCAATACACGCAACGTTGAAATTAAGAACAAATGAAGTTTACAGTGGACGAAATGCATATGTCTACATATACATTCAAAATGTTGGTAGCGGAAGACCCGAAAATGATATGGTAAATGTTGATATAGAAGGCCTTACAGAATGCAGTAAAAAGGGAGCTGTAAAATTATCACAAGGACAAAGCACTCAAATTAGATGTCAATTGGGTACTGGTGGTATAGACAAATGGAAAAGTGCAAAAGTTGGAATTGATTTATCATATAGATATTGGGTTAAAAGTACAACAGAAGTAACTGTTCTTGCAAAGCCAATTGAATAAAATGGGTCTATCCAGAATCGAACTGGATTCTCTACCGTTCTCAAAATTTGTGAGGGTAGCGTCCTACCATTAGACTATAGACCCATATCAAAAATTTTTTAATGTTTTTTGTGTTTCTAATTTTATATTATCTTGTTTTTGCTTAAATTCTTTAAATTTATTTTCATCAAAAACAGGAATTCCATAAACACCGTCATAGCCAGGAATTATCTTTATTTTTTCTTCTCTATTTAAAATTATAAATTTAGCCAATTTTTCATTAGTTTCTTTTTTAAGTTCTTCGATTGGTGTTTCTAAAAGAACTTTAAATTCACTTCCAAATTTATTTATTAATTTCATATATTCACTCCAGATTGTTTTTGAATATAATGTATCAATTTTAAAAACAACCTTTATTAGTTCTGCTAATGGGATTAATTTTTTAAATGGAATTGCATTTTTTGGTTTATAACCTTCAGGTCGATCTGCTAACTTCTCAACTCTTTGCTCAACACCAATAGTGAGAGGTCTTTTACATTTTGGACATATATTATTTATTTTCATTGCTTTTTTTGGTGGTAACATTACATGACAATTTCTGTGTCCAGTCCAGTGATATTTTCCATATGCAGGATCTACTTCAATTGTAAAAAGAAATTTCTTTTTGTCCTTATTTTTTATTATATTAAAAATTTCTGAATATGTTAATCTATCAATTTCAAATACATTGCATTCTCTTCCCAACCTCCATGGCCAATGACTATGTGAATCAGAATTACTCATTAAAGTAAATTTATCTAAAGAAGATAATCTCCAATTCATTGCAGGGTCGCTGCTTAGACCTGTTTCTAATCCATAAATATATTTTGTCTGATCTTTATAACAATCTTCAATTCTATCAAATCCTGATTTTGATCCTAATACACCATACCATGGTGTCCAGGCATGCGCAGGAATTATGAGAATATCTTTATACACATTTCTTAAAAGTTCAACAAATTCATCACTAGCTATATTATTTAGAGTGAGTCTTCCATCTATTCCTAGTTTAGCTCCTTTATTTTCTAAAATATCTCTTATTTGATCTATTATTTCAAAATTAGGAACATGAACAACATGATGAATTTTTCTAGTTTTATTATTTTGCTCATAAATAGTTGAAATTTCAGTTGTGAGCATAAATTTCATTCCGTTATAAAAATAAATTCCAGTATCTTCTATAGGATTTAATTTTTGTTTTAATTCTTTAAGCCAATCAGGATGTGTGAAATCCCCAGTGCCAATAAGATTTAATCCTTTTAATTTTCCAAATTTTGATATATTTTCTAAATCCATTTGCGGACTAGTTGCTCTAGCATATTTACTATGAATATGAAAATCAGCAAATATTTTCAAAAAAACACCTAGTATAAATTAAAAATTAGTTTTAATAAGAATTAAACATCTCTTATTCCTTCTGCTGTCACTTTAAATATTGTTTCTCCTGATGGAAGATCTGGAGAGTCCATCATTTTTGCTATTCTTTTATCATCTTTTGACTTTCTTAGATATATCCTATAAGTTGCTTGATGTGCCAATACATGACCTCCAATTGGTCTTGTTGGATCACCGAATAGAATTGCTGGATTTGATAAAACTTGATTTGTAACAAATACTGCTATGTTATATGTATCAGCCAATCTTTGTAAATTATGTAATAGTTTGTTTAGTTTTTGTTGTCTTGGTGCTAATTCTCCTCTACCAACATAATCTGCCCTAAAATGAGATGTTAAAGAATCTATTACAAGAAGTTTTATATTTTCTTTTTCTATTGTTTCTCCTGATTTTTCTACTAAAAATATTTCATGATCAGAATTGTATGCCCTAGCAACAAATATATTTTTTAATGTTTTTTCAGGATCTAATTTCAATGCCTTTGCCATCTGTAATATACGTCCTGGTCTGAATGTTGCCTCAGTATCTATAAACAAACACTTCCCATCTAATCCTCCTTGTTCTTTTGGTAATTGAACATTAACAGACAATTGAAAACCTAATTGACTTTTTCCAGAACCAAATTGGCCATAGCATTCTGTTATTGCTTGTGTTTCTATTCCACCGCCTAATAATTCATCTAATGCTTTGCTCCCTGTTGTTAATTTTTCCATTTTTTGTCTTTGTTTCCATACTTTATCAGCTGGTTGAAATCCTATATCAAGTTTTTCTCTGACTCTATTTATTATTTTTGCTGCTGTTGTTTCACCTATTTCTAATATATTTGCTAATTCACTAGCAGATGCTACTGCTATACTCATAGGATCTGTGAATCCTGCTTCTTCTAATTTTTCAGCAATTTTTGGTCCAACACCAGGTATTTCTTTAAAATCCATCTTTTTTTCTTTCATAATATCTACCTAAATGATGATATTTCATCTATAAGTGTTTTACTTTCATATTCAATATCAAATTCTTTCACATCTCTTACTATAAATTCCAAACTATCAAAAATTTTATTTTTTCTTACCACACCAGTAAGTAAGACATCTTTACCCAAAATATTTTCTCTTATCAAATCTATAGATTCTTCTTGTGTCATATTTGAGAGCGTATTTGGATTTATATTAGAAAGTTTTTCCGCCGCATCTCTAAAAAATACAGCTCTGATTGTGGAAGTTCCGTCATCAATTATAGTCGATATTATTAGATTATTTACTGGTTCAACATAACCATGTTCAGAACATTTATATCCCTTATTGTCTTTTTCTAATTTAGAATTACATTTTGGACAAGTCTTGAAAAGTGGGTTTATATTAAATACATTTACAATGTTCCCTCTTATTTCATAACTTCCTTCTCTTATATCCTTTAATTTTTTTCTTTCAAATTCTGGTTTTATTACTCTATAAGGAATTGATTTATCATCTTCAATTTTTTCTATTCTAGAATATTTTGATAATCTTAATTCTAAACCACCAAAAATATTTTCTTTAGCATAAGCATTCTTTATCTCTATTATATCATTTTTTTCAACTGTCTTTTCATCGATTAATTCTACTTGTTTATCCCATAATGGTATTCTTGCTTCTGCTGTCCCATCAGTAACAATTAAACTCGCAACTCTTCCTTCTTTTCCGTCTTTTCTCTTAAATTTTCTTGTATCTGTTATTCCTATAATTCTCACTTTCGTTTCGATGTTTTTCATATCTGGTTTTATATCTTTTAATTTTAGTTCTCTTTTGGTTTCTCTTATAATACTAACACCAAGATCTCTTGCAACTAAATGTGCTGCCCCTTCTGATGAGACCAAACCAGAAAGTTCTTCTTGCTTCTTTTTTATTTTAGCCAATAATTCTTCTCTTGATTTTTTTGATTTTTGTTCTAAATCTGATAGAATTTCTTCTAACGATAACATATACACCAATTTAAAATTTTTCTTTTCTTCTTGCCATTCTTATATCTGATTCAAGAACTGTTTTTCTTCCTGCATGTTCTGCTAAAGCAACCGCTTCTGCTGATAAACTATATGCATATTCATAAAGAACTGATGCAAATTCTTTTACCCCGTTTTCTGAAACTCTTTTTGCTCCACATTTTTTTAATAATCTTTCCAAAGGTGCTAATGGCAATTCTCTTTTTTCTCTTTTTTTTCTCTTAAGCAATTTTACACCTCTATACTTAAAACAACATCAAAAATATTTATAAATATTTATAGACTAGAAATCTATTCTGTATAATTTTATTTCAGGATTTTGATATACTAACTTGAAATGATCTAATCCTTCCCCATTATAAAAGAATGTTTTTACAAATATACTATCTTTTATTTCTGGGGCAAAATAAATCAAAGATTTGAATGACGGATCCATCCATATTAATCCATCTAATTTTTTCATAGAGCTTACTTCATATTCTGTGAGATCTTCTTCTTGTTCCTGTCCATTCAAAAAGAATGTTACATGATTTATTATAAAATTATTATTATATACAGGAATTAATTTATTGCCCTTTTGGATTATTGCAATTTGGAAATTTCCATAATTATATAAATAAATATTATTTCCATCTTTATCTTGCTGAATATCAGATAAAGTAAACACCCAAGGGCACCATACAAAAACTCCTTTACCTTTTTTTGCAAATTCACCACATGACATATATCCTGGCTCTGTTTTTGGTGTCGCTGCACAACATACACCAGGATTTTCTAAGAAATCATTAGGATTTTTTATAGGAGCTCTATATCCACCAAAATAATTCATCCATGTAAATTTACCAATTAAATCAGAACTTGATATGAAATACATTTCCGAAATTGGTTTACACGCATCTTCTGGAACTATATCTCCAAATTTTTGTTTTAGTTGTTGACATTGCTCTGGTGTTAATTGTCTATATTTTTTTAAAATATCAATTGCTTCTTGTTCATTGCTTGTGGACATAATTCTACCCATATTTTGAATTCTTGTATTATGTGGATATGGAAAACATCCTTTAGAAGAACAATGTGCTCCATCTGCATGAACTTTTAATCCTGTATATCCAGCTATTATATGACCTGGATCCCACCAAGTTGCAACCAAAGAATTTTTATCAGCATTATTTTTTAACCAATTCAACATCTCAATCCAATTATTATCAACTGCCATTCCTGATGCATATTCAGAATAAAGTATTGCATCTGAAATAAACATTATTAAAATAAATATGACAAGCCCTATAAATGTTGATTTTAGAATTATTTCTCTATCTGAAATAAATTTCATTAAATTTCCAATAACATATCCTGCTGATACTGCAACTGCACAAGAAAACAAAAGTGAAAATCTGACACCATGGAGTATTAAATAAAAAGTTGCAAGTGCCCATAAAAACAAAAATATTTCTTCCGACTTTATTTCAATTTTCCTAAATATTTTAAAAATAACTAAAAGAGGTAAAACTATTAATGTTAAAATTAAAGGTATAGTTCCTACTCTTGATGCAACTTGTGTAAATCCTGATTTTGAAAATATATTTATTGGCTGTAGTTCAGCAACAGAAACATTTACTATTTGTTTTGCTTCAACAAAACCTAAGCCACTAAAAAAGAAACTAACCATATTTCCAAAACCTAATATAATTCCAAGAACATTCAATATAACTAGAATTATTGCTACTATTTTTATAGATCCTATGAATTTCTTTTCTTTGAAAAGTCTGGAAATATCAATTTTGATTGATTTTTGTGATATAATCTGTTCAACGAACCTAAATAATATTAGAGCTGGTATAAATGCAGAGAATAATAATGAAATATACCATGCACCTGGCCATGTAAATATAAATGCAAGATTAATTAAAATAGCAAGAATTGTGAAAGGTAATTTTTTCTTTTTCATAGCTAGAAAAAATGAATAAATACATAAGAAAGAAAAAAATACTACAGTAGCATCAGTATCACAATATCCTGCCATTGATACTGAAATAAGTGTTGGTGTTAGAGTACAAAATATAGCAGTTGAAATTCCTCCCCATTCATTTGATAATTCTTTACCTAAAATATATGCAACTATAACCGTGAGACCAACTATAATTAAAGGTGCTATATTTCCAATTACTATTAAAGAAACATTTGAGAAAATATTAGCAATATAGTACATAATTATCATGATATATGACCAACCAAGAAATGGTTGTACAATTCTTCCAGGAGGAAAGAAACTTTGTATATCCCACTTAGGTGGATGTAAGTTATTTTCTAATATCATTTTTGTATATCTATAATGCCACCAAGGATCATAATCAAGAATCATTTCTGGATTGTATGTTTTGAATCTTATATAAATTGATATAAATATTATAAAAGCTAATATAGAAAGTATAATTAACGATTCTAATTTTATTTTTTTGAATTTCATATAAAACACTATTAAGATTATAATAAAAATTTAACAATTCTAAGTTAAATCTTTAATTAAATATCCATTTCTTTTTAATAAAGATTCTATTTTTTTAGATATATTTGGATTATAGTTTTCAGGTATGTCTACTTGATAACATTTTACTCTTTTAAGACCATTCAATAAATTTTTTTCAAGTTTATTCCAATGATTTGCAATATCACTATTAGGAAAAATAAATGAATATGCTAACATATAATCATAGAAATTAAAAGCTTCTATTATATTTATTGGTATTATTTGTTTTACAATTGTTTCTCTATTAGATTTTTGAATTTTGATTTTATCAGTATTCTTTTTGGTTAGCAATATTAATGATTTGAGGGGATAAGATTTTCCTGTCTTTCCGCTTTCAAATATATTTTCAACCTTTATGTCAACAGGAAGTGAGCCATAACCAAGTGTTATTTTAAAAAGTAAATCGTAAAACTTTACCATAAATCTATCTTTAAAAGATAATTTTTTCTTTATAAATGGACAGCCCTTTAGATTATAATTAAAAAAATGAATTGTTGTTGGGTAACTATATACCTTTCCTTTATTTGAAAGTATTGTAAAATCATCTGATAAATATAAACCTCCTTTACTTACTAAATATAGAATACTAGAAGTTTTTCCAACTCCTTTACATGTTGTTAAAAGAAATGCATTTTTCCCATCGCTTGTACCTGAAGAATGTAACCATGCATAACCTTTTTTGTTTGTTTTAAATCTCATTATTGGTTCTATTATATATCTAACAAGAAAACTATCTGCAAAAAAATTGCCATTAAAATCTACTATAGTTTTTCTATCTTCAATTCCAGAAATTTGTACTTCCCATTTTACAACTTTATAAGAATCTTTGCAATAAAAATAATTTTTCTTGATATAATATTTATGGTCTATTATATGACAATTTTTGTTATTTGGTTTAAATTTGCCAATTCTAATTATTAGATCTGGATTTTTTATTTTATCTGTTTTAAAAAATGAAAATTCTCTATCTATATATTTAATAAATCTTTTATTGGTACCAATTACTTTAAATTTAAAAATATTATGTACGTTAAAATTTAAAATCATATAAACATCTCTTTAAATATTTTAATTTGAATTTTAATATTTATTAAGTTGATAAGATGAAATTTTTAGTAACTGGTGGTGCAGGATTTATTGGTTCTCATCTATGCAAAGAACTTGTAAAAAGAAAAAATGAAGTTATAGCTGTAGATAATCTACATACAGGTTCTCTTGATAATTTGAAAGAAATTAAAGATAAAATTAAATTCATAAATAAGAGTTGTGGAGAAATAACATCAGAAGAAATTAGAAGAATAGATGGTATATTTCATTTAGGTATTTACTCTTCGTCTCCTATGTACAGAGAAAACAAAAAACTTGTTGGTATGGCTATTAATGATTTCATAAATATTTTAGAATTAGCAAAAAAAAGAGATGTAAAGGTTGTTTTTGCTTCTAGTTCTTCTGTCTATAACAATAATCCTACTCCATGGAAAGAAGAAATGAATATAAAAATTACAGATTTCTATACAGAAGCAAGATATCTAATGGAAAGATTAGCTAAATTATATGATGAATTATATAATGTTAAATCAGTTGGTCTACGATTGTTTTCAGTCTATGGACCAAATGAAAAATCAAAAGGAAAGTATGCAAATTTAGTATCTCAATTTTTGTGGGATATGGAAAAAAACAAATCTCCAATTGTATATGGTAATGGAGAACAAAGAAGAGATTTTATTTATGTTGATGATGTATCAAATGCATTTATACGTGCAATGGATTATAATAAAACTGATATTTTTAATGTTGGTACTGGCAAAGATTATTCACTTAATGAGCTAATTTCTATGTTAAATGATTTATTAGGAAAAAATATAAAACCAAAATATATAAAAAATCCAATAAAAAATTATGTTTACAAAACAAAAGCTGACACAACAAAAGCAAAAAAACTATTAAATTTTGAATATACAATTGACTTAAAAGATGGGATAAAAAGATTGATAAATATTTAACTTCTTTTTATATCTAATTAAGTAAGCAAAATTTGGTTGGACTTTATGATAGAAAATATGGGAATATTAGCAGGAGAAAAAAATCATTATAATAATCCATTTGCTATTAGCTATCCAAGATGTTTAATAAAAATTCCTGTTATGAAATATGATCCAATAAGCAAAAATGTTAAAAAGGATAAAATTTCAATCTTAGAATATCAATTATTTAGGGCGAAAAATGCTGGAATAAAAAATGTTTATATCTTAACTGGAAAGGAAAATGATAAAATAATCAAAGATAATATTACCAATGATTATGGATTAAATATAGATTTTTTATATGATAAAGAAAAAGGGACGCAACCAGTAATATATAATTTTTTAGATACAATAGACAAAGATATTTTATTAATTAATGGTGATGTTGTTTCTGATATAAATCTTAAAAAAGTAATAGAAATGCATAATAAAGATAAGATGACACTTGTTTCTGTTCCAATGATATCACGATTTGGAGTTGTAAAGATAGAAGGAAGAAAAGTTGTAGATTATCAAGAAAAACCAATACTTCCGTATATGATTGATGGTGGTATTTACACAATAAGTCCATCTCTTAAAAAATTTTTTGAAAAACCAAAAGAAGGGGACGCACATGATTTAGCTTTTTACGAAATAAGAAAAAAAGGTTTGTTAAATTCATTTAATATTGAATCATTTATTTTTTGGAGAGAAATCGAATCATTAAATGACTATAATATCGTATTAAAAGAATTCAATAATAAAATACTTAAACCTTGGGGATATGAAAAAATAGAAATTTTTAATGAAGATTATCTGAAAAAAGAACTTTTTTTAATGGAAGATCATAAAACATCATTCCACTATCATAAACAAAAAAGAGAAACAATAAATGTTAAAAAAGGTAGGATAAAAATTAAGATTGAAAATAGTGAAGAAAAATTTCTTACAAATAATGAAAAAATTACATTATTACCAGGTACAAAACATAGTATAATTGCAGTAACAAATAGTTTATTAGAAGAAATTTCTACTCCTCATCCATTTGATACAATAAGAATAAATGATTATTATGAAAGAGAAAAATATGATAAAGACTTCAGCACCAGCTAGAGTTGATTTATCTGGCGGTGCAGCAGATATGTTTGAAGGGTGTACCTTATCTGCAGCTATAAATTTAAGAACATATTCTTTTCTTTTAGAAAAAAAAACGAAAAAAAAAGAATTAAAATTGATAAGGGCAGTTAAAGAAAGATTTAAAATTGATGACAATATAACATTTAATATTATCACAGATATTCCAGAAAGATCTGGTCTTGGTGGCTCTGGATCTATTGTAGTTTCATGTATAGCTGCATTAAATGAATATAAGAAATTAAATTTAAACAAATTTGAAATTGCAGAACATGCACAAAGATGTGAAAGTCTAGGATTAGGTATGAAAAATGGTTATCAAGATTGGTATATTTCTACATTTGGTGGAGTACTCTTTATGAATTTTAAACATAAAAGAAATAAAGAAATCAATGAAGAACCATTTGCAATTATAGAAGATTTAACAAAATATATGAATCTGTATTTCGTTGTAGCAGATACGGGTGTTAAACATTCTTCTAATATATCAAATAAATTACTAGATTTAAAATATATGAATGGTGATCAAAAAGTTATAAAATTAATCGAAAAATTGAATATTCTTTCAAAAAAAGGAAGAGATTTCATAATCTCTAGAAATTTAGAAAAATTAGCAGATATTATAAATAAAAACCAAGAAATAATAAGAAAATTAGAAAGATCATCGCCAGAAAATGAAAAATTAATAGAAACAGCATTAGAAAATGGGGCTTTAGCAGCAAAAGTAACTGGTGCTGGTTGTGGAGGAGCAATAGTAGCTTTATGTAAAAATAATATAGAACAAAAAAAAGTTGCAAATGCATTAAGAAAAAAATCAAAGTTTGTACATATTTGTAAAATAGATGATGGTGTTAGGATTGAAAATTAAATACGCTATAGTTGATATAGATGGTGTACTATGCAAACATGGAAAAAATATAATGCCAGAGTCAATAAAAGCTATGAATATATTAAATAAAAATGAAATCAAAGTTATATATGCATCAGGTAAAAATAGCTGGTATATTACAGGTGGATTACATTTTTCTGGATTATTAAAAGATAATACAATAATTATCGGAGAAAATGGTGGAGAAATATTTTATCCATATAATTTCAAAATTCAACAATATAAAAAATACTTAAAAGATATAAAAAAATTAAAAAAAGAATTTTATAAAAAATATTTATGTAACACAGAATATGGTATTTTCTTTAGTTATGAAAACTATTCTGGATATGTATGGGAAGAACCAAAAAATACAATATTTACTTTATTTCCATCTGATATTAAAAGAACTCCACCAATTGTATTGAAAAAACTTTTTGATAAAATTATAAAAGAAAATTCTTTAAATCTATATTCGTTTTCTCATATAGATTCTGCAGAAGTTCTTCAAAAAGGGATCAATAAAGCTTGCGCTTTAGATATATTAAGAAAATTAGAAATAATAGAAGACCAATCATATTCAATCTGTTTTGTCGATAATATAAATGATAAAGAACTTGCTAAATGGGTTCATTATCCAATAGCAGTGTCAAATGCAAAAGAAGAAATAAAAGAAATTGTAAGAAAAAAGGGAGGATATATATCAAAAAAACCATATGGACATGGCGTACTAGAAGCAATAAAATATTTATTTGGTGAATAAACCATGAAAAAAGTTATAGGTGCTATATTATGTGGGGGATATGGAACAAGATTTGGGTTAAATATACCAAAATCATTGTCAAAAATAAATAGTAAAATTACAGTTCTAGAAAAACAAATCCTTGATTTAAAAAATGTTGGTATAAACAAAATTTATTTACTAACAGGAAAAGGCCATAATAAAATTTTTGATAAAATCGGAAATGAATATAAAGGAGTTAAAATATTTTACTCAAAAGATGAACCTAAACCACTTGGTACATTTAGGTCAATTTATAATTTTATAATTAAAAATAATATTAATTCTGATATAATTTTAATAAATGGTGATATAGTAACCGATATGAATCTTAAAAAATTTATAAAAATTTCTCAAAAAAGAAATGACATAAAAATGAATATGTTTATAACTAAATTAAAAATTAGATATGGACTAACTAAACTTGATAAAGATTATATAGTAGAATTTATAGAAAAACCAAAAATTAATATATATATTAACGGAGGTATTTATTATTTTAAAAAAAATATTATTATTGATATAATAAAACAAGAAAATGAAATTTATGGAGATATAGAAAAAAAATTATTTCCTATATTAGCAAAAGAAAAGAAAATTGGATTTTATAAAGAAGATAATGCTTTTTGGAAATCTATTGAAACTGTAAAGGATTTGAAAGAAGTTCAAGAAAAATTTTAGGTTTTTATTTTTTTCCTCTAATTATATCTAAAATTCCAAATCCCAATCCTATTGTCCATGCAATTGTTCTGGTTAAATATATCCTATAATATGTAATAATATCTCTAATATTACTAGAAAATCTTAGTATATCTACAAGATATAAAAATAAAAGAAAAATGAATGTGCATAAGCTAATAATAAAAAATATGTTATGCATTAAAAATGCCAATAGATTAAAAAATAAAAATAATAAAAATGTATATTCTTCTGCCATCATAAATGGTGTAGATATATGATCTCCTTTTATTTTTTCTTTATGTTTTAGAAATAATATTGGTGTATTTCTTCCATATTTCATTTGTTGTTTAAAATAATTTTTCCAGGTTGCTCTATGATAATGATATACAATTGCATCAGGAATATATCTCATTTTTCCATATTTTGTCAATCTGTATCCCCAATCTGTCTCCTGTGTGACATCTAATTTTTCGTTCCAAGGTATTTTTTTTGCTATTTTTGTTCTTACACATAAATTCATATCAGGTGCTCTTGAAATAAATTCTGGAAAAGTTTTGAACCTATATTCTAGTTCTGCCCCAATTAATCGTTGTAACCTATTTACCTTTTTTGGTGTCGCACAATAACCAGCAGTTGCAACTATATCATCTGAAGTAAAACCTGAAATTAATTTTTTCAGCCAATCTCTTTTTACTACACAATCAGCATTAGTAAATGCAATAAAATCTGTATTTATTTTTTTATATGCCCAATTATATGCAATAGATATATTTCCTTTTTTTTGATAAAGTTCAATCTTATTTCCATATTTTTTCAATATTTCATAAGTGCCGTCTGTTGAAAATGCATCAACACACATAATTTTTTTATTGGGATAATCCAATTTTAGAATAGAATCTATACATTTTTTTATTGTATGTGCTGAATTTTTCATTGTCACTAAAACTGTTACAGAAGGGTATTTTTTCATTTTATCAATTATGCTGATTTTCTAATAAATAAATTCCAAGCTGTCTTAATTTCTCCTAATAATTCATTGAAACTTTTTGTATTTTTCAATCTTTTCCATATATAACTTGGCCTTAAATAAAAATCTTTATACGCCCATCTAATCATTTCTTTTAATTGTTTATGATCCATATTTGGAAAATCTATTGTTCCTTCTTGATAAGGATCTACTGGTTCGAAGTCTCCTGATTTTGTTGCAAACCATTTATTCTTTTTTACTATTTTATAGAATTCTGTGTATGGATGAGGAATCACTAGACCAAAAGAAACAAAATCTATATCTAATTGTTTTAATATGTCGAGTGTCCACTTTATATATTGTTTTGTTTCGTATGGATATATACCAAATAATATGTTTATTTTTGGTTCTATTCCATGTTTTTTAAGAAGAATAATTGCATTTAATATTTGTCCTGCTGTCATATCTTTATGAACATAATCTAATACTTTTTGGTCAAATGATTCTACTCCCATATCAACATATTTACATCCTGCTTTTGCCATTGCTTCTAATAATTCTTCATCTTGTAAACAATCGGCTCTTGCTAAGCATCCCCATTCTATATCTAAATCTTTAATTCTGTTACAAATTTCAATTGTTCTTTCTTTTCCATTGACAAAATTATCATCTATGATTGCAACTGATTTATATCCTTGTTTTTTAATTAACTTAAATTCTTCTGCAATATTTTTTGGAGAACGCAATCCAACTTTTGGTTTACACCAATTATTGTATTTTTTATATTCTATTTCTCTAGCAAAACTATATGAACAAGGAATACAATATATACATCTCCCCCAACAATTTCTACTTGTTAGCATAACTGTACTTGGTTTTCTTTTTAATTTTGGATTAAAATATTTTTTTGGTTTTTTAATTAAATGTCTTGCAGGAAATGGAAGTTCATCTAAATTTTCATTCAATGGTCTTGGTGGATTATGTATTATTTTTCCTTTTCTTTTCCAACTTAATCCTAATATATTACCAAACTCTTTTTTCTTTTCTATTGCTTGTATTAATTCTTTCATTGTTATTTCAGTCTCTCCCCTTACTACAAAAATTTTATCATCATTGACAAATTTTAAGAATCTTTCAGGAAATCCTGTTGGCTCAGGACCAATAAAAATAATATTTACATCTTTTCTTATTGATCTTATTAATTTAGATATATGATTGTCTGTCTTTTCTGCTAGAAATACTGTATATAAAACATAAGCATCTGATCTATCTTTTTTTAGAAATTCCTTGAACCAATTTTCATCTTTTCCTTCAACTGGACAATCTATAAATTCTACATCATATCCTTGTTTTTCCAACATAGCAGCTGGATACAACATAAAAATATTATGCTGAAAGAAATATCCATAATTACAACCGAATATTCTTTCTGGAGGAACACCAACTGCGGGCGGAATTAAAAATGTTATTTTCATTATATCACAAATAATATTTGATAATAAAACTTATAAGATTTGTTTTTACTATAAATTTAGAGAGTATAAAAATAAATTTTATTAAAATAAAGTTGTTTTAAATGTCAAAAGAGATTGAATTAGAAATAAAAAAACCATTTCTTATTGCTTTATTGCTAATTATCTCTTTGATTTTTATTTTTGAGTTAAGAGTGACTCTTACCTCTCCTATAGCATTTGGTGATGAAGGTTACCACACTAGAATGGCACAATGGATATATGAAAATAAAGAATACCCAATCTGGACTCCTTTTGAACAGGCCAATCTTAGAATAGAAGGATTTTCAAGACCACCTTTATGGAATATTTTAGAAGCAGGAATTTTTTTGATAATAGGATTTAGTGAAATAGTAGTCAAAATTTTAACACCATTTATTGCAACATTCATGTTGGGATTAGTAGTTTTTCTCTTAGGTAAAAAAATATTTAATGAAAAAATTGCATTTATAGCATCTATAATAATGATAACAGTCCCATGTTTAGTCACATATTCTGTGCTTTTTTATACAGATGTTTTATTTACTTTTGTTTTTAGCTCATTTGTTTTGTGTTTAATGTTGGCATTGAAAAAAAATGAAAAAAAATATTGGATTCTATCTGGAATATTTGCATCATTTTCTATATTAACAAAATTACCTGGTATTGTTGTATTTCCTATAATTGGCTTAGTATTTTTATATGAATTATTTAAAAATAGAAATCTCAAAATAATAAAAAAATATATTTCATTTTTTTTGATATTAATATTAATTACAGGACCATTTTTTATAAGAAATTTTTATTATTTCAGAACTCCTATGTGTGGACTTCCTTTATTTAATAATAATAATTGCATCAAAAGTCCTGAGTATGAGGTACAGACAAACAGAGAATTCGAAGGAAGCACAACACCAACTGGATCTGAACTAAGTCTTATGAAAATGGGTATTACTAATTTTTTGAATTTTGCATATGGATCTATATTTTTTATTCCTTTGCTCTTTTTGTGTGGATTATATCTAATAATTAAAAAACAAAATATAGAAAATGTTTTATTATTAATTGTTTTGATTTCTTTTATTTTTGTTTTAATCAAGTCAACATCAAGAGCTGAAGATACAGCAAGATATATGCTTGGATCATTAATAAGCATTTCATTTATAGTTGCAATTTATTTAGACAAAGTCTATGAGTTTATAGAAAAATATTATAAAAATCTTGCAGTTATTGTTTTTATATTAGTAATCATTTTAGGATTTTGGAATTTAAATCAAAAACTTAAGATAATGAAAGCTGTAAAACAATTTTCTCCATCATTTTTTGAAGCATGCGACTGGATAAAACAAAATACACCAGAAAATGCTACCTTATATACAGTTTGGGGACATAGGGCAACTTATAATGCACAGAGAAAATGTGCTCAATTTGCATCACTACCAGATTCAAGAGATATACTTTTAAGTAATAATGCAACATTAGTTCATGAAAGACTAAAAGCTGAAGGAATAAATTATGTTTTTGTTCAAAAATTTAGTATAGATAAACATGCATATAGACAAAAATTTCCAGTTGGATTTGTTCAAGTTTTAGAAAATAATCCTGATTATTTTAAAAAGGTTTATGAAAATGGTCCTGTTTCGAAGCAATGTTTGCAAGGAGGATGTGATGGAAATATAGTTTATGAAGTTGTTTATTAGGAATATTTAACTACAAGCAAAGAAAAATAATTTACTATTTTTTTTATTTGATTTTTGAAAATTGGTATTCTTGAAGAAATAAAGTGAAGTAATCTAATATCATCTTTTGTATAGAATTTTAAAGGTATTAAAATCAAAATGAAAATTGTTACTGAGATTATAACAAGTATAAAATTTAGAATTAAATTTTCAATAATTTTTATTAGTGGGTATAAAAAACTAGTTACTATAAGCATTGCTAAAAATATTTTTAATATACTTGATTTCTGGATTAACACACCTAAAAATTTTTTGTTGTAAAATAAGGACAATGAAAATATTATGAATGATGAGACAGCATATGCTATAGAAATTCCAATAGAAGA
>Ga0164318_10002773_pt1 | contig 16364 bp, 16 predicted proteins | sample GuaBasSedimGuay9_FD_113734 | JGI IMG/M metagenome (GOLD analysis project Ga0164318, IMG submission 113734) | Subseafloor sediment microbial communities from Guaymas Basin, Gulf of California, Mexico - Guay9, Core 4571-4, 0-3 cm | ecosystem: Environmental > Aquatic > Marine > Hydrothermal vents...
CTTTTTAACAATGTTGGGAGTTTGTTTTTATCTGTACATAGCATCACTATTAGGAGTAAAAATGACGATAGATAATTGGATTGGGCTAGCGGGTTTAATAATCACAATTTTGGGGTTTGCTATCACAATATATACCTTATCCCAAATGACAAAACAAACTGGCGAAATGATACGACAAACCGAAGAAATGAGTTCACAAACGAAACAATTACGAAAATCTGTTCGGCTGGAAACCTATCAGCGTGTCTATGAAAAAATGATAGACATTGACTTATTTTTTGTTGAAAATGCTGAACTGAAATCCTATTTTTATAGCAGCAAAACTGTTGATGATAAAGCCATAAATAACAAGTTATCAAGTCTTGCAGAAACAATGGTAGACCTCTTCTATAATATATACTTTCAGAAAGAAGGAATGCCACAGGAGACATGGATAGGTTGGGAGTTATATATCAAACATATTGCACAATCCCCAGTTCTCAAACAATTCGTAAATGAAAATAAATCTTGGTATACAGAAGATTTTGTTGAATTACTAAAAAGTGAATGAATGAGCAAAAAACACCTAACCCAGCGTTAAGCTGACCCGCCTTCGGCTCAGGTATGCGGCGCGATTTTCGAGTAAGTTTTTTCGGGTAAAATTGGGTTGCGGGTGCAAATGCGGCGAGCGGGTGATGCCATCGTTAGGCCGCTTCACATCAAACATTGTTGAGAGGTGAAATCTAAAATGGATAAATCTTGGGAATCTTCAAGCCTTGATCTAATTTTAGCCACGACGGTTGCCATATCATTGCCTTTCGTAGCTGGGTTTTTATATCACCGTACGGGAGCATTGCTACCTATGGCGCTCTATTATGGACTTGCTTGGGGCTTGGTGAAGTGGCGGCGTGGTACCATCGGCTATCGGAATCCTCTTCCTGAGAAACCGCCCTTCACTTTTTACTTAAACATGGCGGTCATCGGCACTTGTCTGATCTGCGCCTGGTTGTCGCCCATCGTTAATCCAGCCGTTCAACCTGTTGGGATGATCCTAACGGCACTGATTTGGGCGCCGCTTAACGCGGCAACCGAGCAAATTCTGTGGATTTACATTTTTGAAGCTTGGGATCTATACCCTAAAAAAATCCAGATTACTTACCGCTCCATCGGATTATTGTTGTTCGCGACGTTTGTGGGCTTAATCCATACCAATTTCTGGGTATTGTTCTTGCACACGGTACAATCTGGTACATTTTTTGGCACGCTATTCATTATCTTGACCTCCATCTCCGGTTTTCTGCATATCGTGGTTTGGCGGCAGTCTCGCCAAATGGTATTTACCTTCATCCCGCATTTGCTCCTGAATCTCATTCCCATATTCTGGACTAATTACTCCGTGATGCCCTATTTGTTGCGTTGAACAGCAGGAAGTCGCGCTTTGTTAGAATTATCAAATGTTTGGCAAGGTACATAATTTGAAAATGCGGGCTAACCCTTAATGAACCCGCCCCGCCTTCGGCTCAGGGGATTCGGCGCGATTTTCTCGTGTTTGGGTTCTGGTAAAATTGAGTTGCGTTTGGTAAATCGGCGGGCAGCTTACGCCATCGTTGGTTTGCAGAAATCGAGAATAATATGAGCAGAAGATTGTTGTGGGTTTTGCGTAAGAAAATATTAGGAACATAATGAAGATAAACTCATCCGAATGGATAAATCCCCCCGAGCAATTCAAGATAACTGAAAAATCAGTCAAAATAATCACTGCTCCTAATACAGACTTTTGGCAGAGAAGCTACTATGGTTTTCGTAATGATAATGCGCCAGCTTTGTTGTTTGATAGCAGTGAGAACTTTACATTTACGGTAAAAGTATCCTTTGAATATCGTGAAAAGTATGACCAATGCGGGGTGATCATATATCTTGATTCTGAAAACTGGTTCAAATCATCTATCGAGTACGAAACAGCAAAATTCTCTCGGTTAGGGAGCGTAGTTACGAATTTAGGTTATTCAGACTGGGCAACAACAGATATATCGACACCGAATAATATCTGGTATAGATTGAGCCGCCGCGGTCCTGATTTTCTAATCGAATCTTCTACTGATGGCGACAAATTTCAACAAATGCGAATCTTTCATCTGCATAAGTTGGGAGAAACTACGGTTGAAATGGGCAAAATGGATCCGCCAAAATCACCAGAGAAGCCAATAAAGTATGGGATTTATGCATGTAGCCCATTAGATTCTTCGTTTACAGCAGTATTTGAAGATGTGAATATGGAAGAGTGTAAATGGCTGGCTCATGAGTGAAGTCAGAAATAGCAATAAAACTGTGACGCAAACCAACCCCGCGTTAAGCTGCCCCGCCTTCGGCTCTGGGTATGCGGCGCGATTTTTGAGTAAGTTTTTTCGGGTAAAATTGGGTTGCGTTTGCAAAGTCGGCGGGCAGCTTACGCCATCGTTAGGCGGCGTAAAAAGGATCTCTCGGGAAAATTGAAGAAACTGAATAGAAATTAAATTGATGTAAACGGAGACAAAATGAGTATTGCTGAATATTACAACTGGCTGAAGAAAGAATGGGCAAAAGTAGGGGTTATTCTCTCAATCTTTTTGTTTGTAGTTCTGTTTGTAATCGTAAGACAATATGATTTCGTTATATTCATTTTGCTACTTCAAACTCCGTTATACATGTTGCATCAAACGGAAGAATATATCTTTCCGGGAGAATTTGGAAAATTCTTCAACACAAAGATATTCAACTTAGAAACAGAAGATAAACCGCTGGATGAAAATTTCATCTTTTTCGTGAATGTGATATTGATTTGGATTGTGCTACCGATATTTGCTTTGTTATCAACTCAAAATTATCAATATGGTTTGTGGATTCCATATTTTTCTTTCTTTGCGGGAATAGCACATGTAGCATTAGCAATCAAGGCAAAGAAAATCTATAACCCAGGCCTGATCGTAAGTTTACTTATCAATATCCCAGTAGGCTTATGGTCAGTTCTTCATTTAATTAATATTGGCATTCTAAACAACTTTTTCCTTAATCCACACATATTGATCGGGTTGGGAACGAATCTAATTCTTCCAGTAATGGGAGTGATATTGTTCAAAAATTATCAAAAAAATGAATAAGATGTAGCAAATAAATAACGCCATCTAACCCAAATTGCAGCGGACTTGGCTACGCTAAGATGGTAATCGGCGTACTTTTCGAGTTTTTTCACCCGCATTGGGGTTAGCTCGCTGGCGAAGGCTCTCACGCCGCATCCGCCAAGCGGGCTATGCGGACCGTTAGGTTGCATTTTCAAATAGTTGCAAAGGAAAATAGAGTTAGAATAGAGCTATGAAACTTACAACGCAAAATGCCGCCCAGTAACCAAGTGTTAAGCCTGCCCCGGCTGTCGTTGCGTCCCCGACCACTTTAGCCGGTATCTTTAGCTCATCCACCAGCCGCACGCTTGAATGAAAAAACCATGACGAAACAGGAAATAGCGTTAGATAGAATACTACAAGGGGATTGTGTAGAAATATTAAACTCTTTGCCAGAAAAATCTGTCGATTTGATTTTTGCTGACCCGCCATACAATCTTCAATTACAGCAAGAACTTTTTCGCCCCAATATGACAAAGGTTGACGCGGTAAATGATAAATGGGATCAATTTAGCGGTTTTAGAGCTTATGATGATTTTAGCCGCGCTTGGCTGCAAGCTTGCCGGAGAGTATTAAAAGATACCGGAACAATTTGGGTTATTGGTTCTTACCATAATATTTACCGCGTTGGTTCTATTATGCAAGATATTGGCTATTGGTTTTTAAATGACGTGATTTGGGTAAAAACAAACCCTATGCCTAATTTTCGCGGTGTCCGCTTTACAAATGCCCATGAAACTTTGCTATGGGCCAGTAAAGCCAAAAAGAGCAAATATACTTTCAATCATCACGCTATGAAGGGGTTTAATGGCGAGAAACAAATGCGAAGCGACTGGATATTACCAATTTGTTCTGGCTCAGAGCGTATAAAAATAAATGGGAAGAAAGCTCATTCAACACAAAAGCCAGAAGCTTTGCTGTATCGAGTAATTCTTTCATCAAGTAATCCGGGAGATATTGTTTTAGATCCGTTCTTTGGCAGTGGAACCACGGGGGCTGTCGCGAAAAAATTACATCGGCATTGGATTGGTATTGAACAAGAAGAAAAATATATCTCAGTGGCGCAAAATAGGATTGATAGCATAACGCCCGAACCGTTTACTGATGAAATTTTTGATGTTCGAGATAAAAAGCGATTAGCTCCCCGCGTTGATTTTGGGTTATTGCTAGAAACCGGGTTATTAGCTCCCGGCCAAAAACTATATTTTCGCAAAGATCGTTCTAAGTTCGCGCAAATAAAAGCAAACGCCAAACTCCGGCTTAATGATGGCTTTGAAGGTTCCATTCATCAGGCCGGCAAACATCTGATGGGTGGTAGTCCGTGTAATGGATGGCAACACTGGTATTTTGACAGTCAAGAAAACGGATTGAGTGTAATTGATGAGTTGCGTGATATTTATCGAAAAAAATATATGCAGCCTCAAGCCGATTAGGTTTACCTGATGATGAATTCCTAAGAGATTGTCAAATCCCTGCTGGCTCAAGTTGAGCAGAATCGTCAAGTACGTTTATCTAACTAAAGAGGCTAATTCATGAAACGCAAAGTTCTTTACAGCAGCATTGTTTTGATTGTGATAGGCACTATTGGACGTATTTATGCTGCACAATATACACACGTGACCCCTGAGGGGATGTTGCAAGACAGTGCATGGTTGCCTATTGGCACCTTGATGATAATAATTGGAATTCTTGCTCTAATTGCTTTGGGTATTCAGTTTCTGGTTGGCTATCTGAAGAATCGACCGAATCGTTAGTACTTTATTTTAGGAACGCCTCAGTTGGCTTGCAAACAAAAAAGCCCTGGTTTATCCAGGGCTGCTTATTTTTAACAGGTAAAGAGCGAGCTTACGTTTTACTCTTTACTTTCAAAAACATCAGGCAATTTATGACATTCCCCGCAGCCAATATGAGGCTCGGCTACCACCTGTTGAGTTTTTGCGCAATATGCTGTTACGCGTACGCGCGGTTTGAAGATGAACAAAGGGCGGTAAATCTCAGCGTTTAGCTCCATGTGTTCGCAGGTGTTAGCTCGCAATATCCCTGGAACGGGGCAGGTGGCACATAGTTCTGGTTTCCACGCTTGGGCTTGACGAGTGTTTTTTAGCAGCCGGCACTCTTCGTGATGCTTGCCACGGTAGTAATCCCCATAAAAATAACGACATTCTTGTCCGGCTGGTGTACGCATATTTCAGTAATAGTGTTTAGCGGGTGGTTTTTGAAAAAAATATGATTTGCGCTCAATAGCAGAAACGACCAGCCTCTAATCGCCAGTCGTAACTTTTTGCTCGCATTTCGCTATACGCGTGTCACATATTCCCCAGTACGAGTGTCTACTCGAATAGTGTCGCCTAGTTCAACAAAATTGGGAACATCAACTTCTATTCCGGTTTCGGTTGTCACTTTTTTTATTACGCTTGTTGCTGTGTTCCCCCTTACAGAAGGATCGGCGCGTACAACTTCCAAATCCACTGTAGTTGGGAGATCAATATCCAGAGGCTCATTCCCAAAAAAGGTGAGTTTAACTTCCATCTCTGCCATTAGATACTGGGTGACTTCTCCTAAAACTTTGGCGCTCAAAGCGGGTTGTTCGTAAGTTTCAGTATCCATAAAATAGTAATTTTCGCCATCAGAATACAGATATTTCGCCTTGCGGTACGTTAGGTGAATATCTTGTACACTATCTCCAGAATTGAACTTTTTCTTTAATCTATCCCCGTTGCGCAAATCGCGCACATCTACGCGAATAGTCGCTTTTCCGCGTCCAGGTTTATGGTGTGAATATTCCAAAACCTTGAATATTTTCCCATCAAGTTCAAAAGTGACGCCTTTTCTGAGTTCATTTACATCAATCATTTTTTACCTCGTTTTTGCGGTTTCTCAAAAAAGCGGGGAGATTTCCAAAGTTTTCATAGAACATCATTCAAGAACAACGGCTTTTTTTAAATTTTGGGAGTCAACATTCCACTATATTGAGAAGATACTCGTTTCTAAAAAATTTTCGTTTGTGGATTATAGCCTATGGCTTGGGACGTGACAAGGGAGGGGTAGTTATGGTAAACTTGATTTACGGAGGATGGAAATTATTTTTTCAGATAAAATATATAACTATGACCGAAAAACAACTCATCATTTGTGTAGAAGACGAACCTGAAGTAACGGAATTGGTACAGATTATCCTTCAACGAGAAGGCTATGAAGTTCTTGGTGCTAAAGGAGGACGAGAAGGACTAGACCTCATTCGAGAAAAACTTCCCGACTTGGTTCTATTAGACCTGATGATGCCAGACATGGACGGCTGGGAAGTGTATCAGCAATTGCAAGCTGAAGATACAACCAGGGATATTCCCGTGATAGTTGTCACCGCCAAAGCCCAAAGCATAGACAAAGTATTAGGCCTATACATAGCCAAGGTAGACGGCTACATCACCAAACCTTTCAAGCCGAGTGAATTAGCTCAGAAAATCCAAGAAGTGCTTTCTAAAGCTCCAATTGAGGGCAAAGTATAAAAGAAATCTAATTGCCACTGGAACAAGATGAAAGAAATCACTATCTCAAATAAAACACAAACTGATGTTCAGGCAGTGAATGCACAATATTGTGATCAATTTTGGTGCCGCTTACGGGGCTTAATGTTTCGTAAGCGGATTGCGTTTAACGAAGGCCTATTACTTGTCCAAAATCGCCAAAACCGACTAGACGCAGCCATTCACATGTTTGCTGTCATGACAGACCTAGCAGTAATTTGGTTGAACAACGAAAAAAAAGTAGTAGATTGCCAACTAGCGCGGAGCTGGAGGCCTTTTTACATCCCTAAAAGCCCCGCCCGCTACATTTTAGAATTATCCCCCGAACGACTCGCGGATTTTAAAACAGGAGATGAACTACATTTTGAAACGCTTATTGTTAACTAGCCTAGTCCTAATACTCCTGAGCCTAACACCTCACCAAATTGCTTCCGCTCAAGAAAATTCCCCAGCAGGCCCTATTTACATCATTCAGCCTGGAGATTCCCTGTGGGGAATCGCTCACCGTCTACACGTAGATTACTCGGCCTTACTAGAAATAAACAACCTCACCTCAGAAAGCCAAGTTTTGCCTGGCCTTCATCTAGTAATACCCGGCCTAGAAGGAATTCAAGGGTTTATCACAACACAAACTATCCCTTACGGAGAATCACTAGCAAGCCTGAGTCATCGCTACCAAATACCAGAAACCGCATTGCTAAAAATGAATCGCATCACCAGCCCTATTGAACTCTACGCTGGCGTTTCTTTGGTGCTTATTACAGATGAAGAAAACAATTTGGGGGAACCCGGAGGAGGGCGCGTTACCCCAGCCGAAGGCCAATCACTCTTAGAAGTGGCCGCCAAAGAAGGCCTTAACCCCTGGGTGCTGGTTCTGGCGAATTCTCTCTCCGGCACGTGGGATGCTATTCCCGGACGCATATTACACATCCCCAATATCAGCGACACCGGCCCCGGTGGGTTACCGCATGAAATACGCGCGGTTTCGTACACCCCAGAGCGACTCGTCCAGGGCCAAACCACCGTCATCCAAGTCTCTGCCCCAAACGGGACTCAAATAGAAGGCGAATTAGGCGGCCATCCTTTGCATTTCTTCTCCACTTCAGATGGCCTCTACACAGCACTTCAAGGCATACACGCCATGGAAAAACCGGGGCTTATCTCCCTCTCTATCCAAGGCGTTTTACCGGATGGAAAACCATTTGCGCATCGCCAGATGGTTCCCATTCTAAGCGGAGACTACACCTACAGATCAATAAACGGGGTTCCGACAGAGACAGTTGATCCTGAAATATCCGCCTCAGATACTGCACAATTAGCCGCCTACGCTGCAGAGTCAACCCCAGAAAAAAGATGGGATGGCCCATTCCAGGTGCCAATGCCTTCCCAGTACAGCAATCCAGGGCCATTATTTGGAGAGAGGCGTTCATTCAACGGTAGTGGTTATTATTACTACCATTCAGGAATAGATTTCAGCACCTGGGGACAAGAAGGTATCGATATTTTAGCCCCTGCTTCAGGCCAAGTTGTGTTCATAGGCAAACTAGTTATCTTTGGAAACGTCACCATGATAGACCACGGCTGGGGAGTTTACACTGTCTACGCTCACCAATCTGAAGTTCTTGTTGAAGTTGGTCAGCAAATAGAGACAGGCCAAGTTATTGGGCTAATTGGCACCACTGGACGTTCCACCGGTCCGCACCTCCACTGGGAAGTCTGGGTAGGCGGGGTGCAAGTGGATCCCCAACAATGGTTAAGTCAAAGCTATCCTTAGTCGTCAACCAAGCATCAAACGAATTGCTCGTTTTGCCCAACACATTTGCGTTTGCGGCGTTTGCGTGAGACGCTTGTCGTAGCCTGAGAGTAGAGTATAATATGTTGGTTATGTGGAATAGATTTTCCAGTTTTGAAGTATTAGTAATTTGAGGCAAATTTATGGTTTTAGCAGTACTTTCCCTCCATGATAATTATTGGGAGGAATTTGAACTTGAAGAAGAAGACATTACCTTTTTGTACGAGTATCTTCTAGAAAGTGAAACTCCCCTTACATCTGAAGAATTAGTCCCCATTCTTGTCAAACAGCGTATAGATAGAGAAAAAGAAACGCTTGAAAAGAATCGCTTGGATGGCAATGATATCTATTTGCCAAAAGAGAAATATGAAATAGGGCGAGGCTTGGTTTTCCCTGCCTTAGATTGGCAGAAAGGCGAAGTAATTGATACTCGGACAGGCAAGAACCCAGAATTTGGAGAATTTCAAGTTATCCAAGTACAGTTCAAAGAAGGCCCAGTACGAGAATTTGCCTCAAGGGTAGAAGATCATATACTCAACGAGCCATTAGAGACTACTAACGCCGAATCCTTAGACGTGGAGAGTGTTCTAAAAACGAAAGGTGAATTATTAGTTGGCCGTGTAGAACAAAGTTTAGGAAAATATTCAGAATTTGTTTATATTGCCGGCAGATGGTTCCCGCGTGCCTTATTGGTTGATATTGGTGTTGGGCACTTAAATTTGGTAGAGGCTGTTTTAGACATGAACAATGGCGGTCCTCTATCCACAGTAGATTTAATTGAGCAAATAGGTTTATCCCCTGACGTAAACCCAAAGCTCGTCGAATTTTCCATGGATTTAGCTCTTCAAGATGATGACCGTTTTGATGAAGTTGGCCCGGCTGGAATTGTGGCCTGGTACCTGAAAGCAATGGAACCCGATAGTGTTCAAACAACACCGCTTTATTTGAGATATACACCTATCGATTGCGACCGCTCTGCTTTAACTGATGAAATGCTAAGGCTGGAACGTTCTTTAGATGACGAACTCTCCTCTTTTACAGAGACGCAATTGGTTCCCGAAGATGAAGTTGAAATTTCCTTGATATTTCCGCATTGGCGAGCTGGCACCTTACCACTTTCTAAACGCATTCTGCCATTTTTCCCCACGGCTTATGAAGCTCCCCGCATTCGCTTCACCTTAGTGGACGGAAATACCGGCAAACGTTTTTCTGGATGGGTGGTGCGTAAAGAACGGTACGTTTGCGGTTTACGTGAATGGTATAACGAAAAAGGCCTCATTCCTGGAGGAAACGTGCGTGTTCGCATGGGAGAAAACCCAGGCGAGGTCATTGTAGAAGCAGATGAATCTCGAGCCACCAAAAATTGGATGCGTACAGTTCTGGTTGGCTCAGACAGAGAAGTTGTCTTTGCGACACTGAAACAAATCGTTTCAGCGGCTTATAACGAACGTATGGCAATCATAGTACCCGATGTTGAACTTATAGACGAAGTTTGGAAGCATAACCATAAGACCCCCCCGCCATTTGAAGAAATTGTAGTGGATACAGTTAGAGAACTTGCCAAACTTAACCCGCAAGGGCATGTGCATGTTACAGAATTGTATGCGGCAATCAATATGGTTAGACGCTGTCCCCCTGGACCATTGATGTCTTTATTGGAAACCCGCCCTTGGTTTATACATGTTGGCGATTTGCATTTTCGTTTTGATGATTCCGAAGGGAAATAATTATTTACAAGGAGTTCTACAGTGTCAAAGCCAAAGCTTTTTAGCTTAATAAAACCTACAGTAGAAACACCTTTTCACATTGATTTTAGCTGGTGGCAAGAACATGACCAGGCTTGGCGTGTTCATTTGCAAAGTTGTCTCTGCCCCGAGCACCAGGAAATGTATGCTGATTTTGGCGACGAGCAGGAAATTGATTGGATAGACCCAGAGACAGCAGAAGTTCAAAAAGTGGATGGGTTGCAACATATTTTGATTACTCATTGTTCAAAAGAGGAATATTTCATAACCAAGCAAACTTCTTTGACAGAAGCTATTTTCCGAATGTTTTTAGCAAACGGAAATCAGCCTATGACCTCAAATGAATTAGCCGATAACCTTAACAAATCCCCCAATATAATTTTGCGTACAATTTCAGGGAGCAGGGTATACAAAGGTATACGACCCGTTCCTCTGACATAATGGTAAAATTAAATACTATGCCCTCGTAGCTCAATTGGATAGAGCACCGGACTTCTAATCCGAAGGTTGCAGGTTCGAGTCCTGCCGGGGGTGCTTTTTATTTAGGGGACTTACAAGACCTTTATGGTAGTGTTAGAGAAAACCATAATCCAGAATATTAATTTTGTGTAAGTATTTCATTTCTAACACTTTCACTACTTTCGTTATGTTAAAATAGCTCGTTGGAATATTAGGATACGATTGTGCTGGGAAAATCTATTTTTCCAACAGTTGGCTGTCCCGAAAAACAGCAAATCCTTAGAAAATTGCATTGCCCCAACATTTATAGAATGAGGATTCATGCCAGCTTCACGATGGAATACAGAAATTTTTGAATTACTAGAATGGATTGAAAAAACAGACCTTGTGGTACGCGACGCATTCTCAGAGGTTGTGTTGTCGAATATTTTGAACGGAAATGAAGACGGAAAAATTGACCGCGAAGAAGAAGACACGTTAGAAAGCATCCCAGAGGTGCTTCCAGTTTTACCTCTTCGTGGTTTGGTTGTTTACCCCTATACTGCGGTTCCCCTTACCATTGGCCAGCCACGTTCTATTCGCTTAGTCAATGACGTTCTCTCTGAAGATGAACGACTGGTTGCGCTTATAGCTTCTCGTGACCCTAACCTAGAAAACCCTGGGCCAGAGGAATTATACTCGATTGGGACTGTTGCTACTGTTCACCGCCTGTTTCGTGCCCCTGATGGCACAATCCGGCTATTAGTTCAAGGGATTACCCGCTTCAAAATACAAGAGTTTGTGCAAGAAACTCCTTACCTTAAGGCAAAAATAGAACTGTGCTCTGTCGCTTTGGAGGAGAGTTTAGAAATTGAAGCCATGGTTCGTAAAGCGCGAGATCAATTTTCTCATGTCGCAGAAATGATCCCTGCTATCCCCCGAGAACTAGTAGAAGCAGTTACAGTCTTAGAAAACCCTCTCCAAGTAACTTATAACATAGCTAGTTTTCAACACCCAGACCTTGAAGACGCCCAAGAATTGCTAGAACTGGACACAATTTCTGATAAGCTGCATAAGCTGGTCAATCTTATGACCCGCGAAGTAGAAGTATTAGAAATTGGGCAAAAGATACAGCGGCAAGCCCGCTCTGAGATTGAAAAAGTTCAGCGAGAGTATTTTTTGCGAGAACAGTTGAAAGCCATTCGAACCGAACTAGGGGAAAATGACGAGCAGACGGCTGAGGTTGAAGAATTTCGCCAAAAAATTGAAGATGCTAAAATGTCCGAAGAGGCCCAAAAACAAGCCTTCCACGAAGTGGAGCGCATGTCACGCATCCCCACCGCTTCCGCCGAATATGGCGTTATCCGCACCTATCTCGATTGGATGGTTTCTCTTCCCTGGTCAAAAACCACAGAAGACAAATTAGCTATTGGGCATGCCCGCGAAGTGCTTAACGAAGACCATTACGGGCTAGAAAACGTCAAAGAGCGCATCCTGGAATTCTTAGCGGTTCGCAAACTCCGAAAAGAACGCTCTGATGAATTAGAGACCCAGTATGAAGATGACATTCGCCAAATTCGGGAAGGGGTGATTTTATGCTTTGTTGGCCCTCCCGGAGTAGGAAAAACCTCTTTAGGACGGTCTATCGCCCGCGCTCTGGGACGCAAGTTCATTCGCGCCTCGTTGGGAGGCGTTAGGGATGAAGCAGAAATCCGAGGGCATCGCCGCACCTACATAGGCGCTTTGCCTGGGCGCATTATCCAATCTTTGCGGCGCATAGAGTCTAACAACCCGGTCTTTATGCTCGACGAGATTGACAAACTAGGCCAAGGTTTTCAAGGAGACCCAACATCCGCGCTTCTTGAAGTACTTGACCCCGAACAGAATTCAGAGTTTCGGGATCATTACTTAGAAGTGGCCTATGACCTTTCTAAGGCTATGTTCATCACCACTGCAAACCTGCTCGAGCCTATCCCCGCGCCCCTCCGGGACCGCATGGAAATTATCCGTCTTTCTGGATACACAGACAAAGAGAAAAAGGCAATCGCTGAACAATATCTCATTCCACGTCAGATACGTGAAAACGGATTGCGCTTTGAAGAAATCTCATTTTCTGAAGATGCTCTGCAAACGATCATTCGTTCCTATACTCGAGAGGCCGGCGTCCGCAATTTAGAACGTGAACTTGGCTCAGTATGTAGAAAAGTAGTTACCAAAATAGCAGAAGGTGAAATCGAATCCCTGGATATCACTCCCGAAAAAGTTCGCGAATTCTTAGGCCGCCCAAAGTTTTTTGGCACCGAAGAAATTGCGGCGCGGATATCTATCCCAGGCGTTGCGGCAGGGTTGGCGTGGACCTCCACTGGCGGCGAAATGCTATTCGTAGAGGCTACACAAATGCCCGGAAGTAACAAATTCCAACTTACGGGTTCCTTGGGCGAGGTGATGAAAGAATCTGCTCAGGCTGCTCTTTCTTATGTGCGCTCGCGTGCCAATGAATTTGGCATAAGCGACAATTTCTTTGCCACACACGACATTCACCTCCATGTCCCGTCTGGGGCACAGCCAAAAGATGGGCCTTCTGCGGGCGTGACCATGGCTACCGCGTTGGTCTCCTTAGTCTCGGGACGCCTAGTGCAAGAACATGTTAGCATGACGGGTGAGATCACTCTACGCGGGCAAGTACTTCCCGTTGGTGGAATTAAAGAGAAAGTCTTAGCCGCTTATCGGGCAGGCTCCACGACTGTGCTTCTCCCCAAGCGCAATGAGGCTGACCTCGAAGATTTGCCAGAAGAAGTTTTAGAGGTTATAGATTTTGTTTTTGTTGAAACAGTTGATGATGTTTTAGATGCAGCTCTCGAAAAAGAGACTATCTCTGCACACCCTACTAGTTCTTAAAGAGATTACATGAAATATGACTAAGAAAATTTTGGTTATTGAAGATAATGCTACTATTCTTAATTTGCTAAAGACCTTATTAGAATTTGAAGGTTATCAGGTCTTTCTTGCTGTTGAAAAGGAAGCTATCATCCAATCTCTTAGTCAAATATCCCCTGATTTAGTTTTGCTGGATCTGCACCTGAGAACTAATAATGGCACAGAAATCAGCGGATATGAGATTTTGGAGTATATTCGCCGCACTCCAGAACTTAAAGACATCCAAGTTTTAATGACTTCAGGGATAGACCTGCAACAGCAGGCAATAAAAGCAGGCGCTGACGGTTTTATTCTTAAGCCCTACATCCCTGATGAATTGATGGATTCAATTCGAGCGCATATAAAGTAAGTGATTAAACTGACCTGAGGCTACTTTCATAACCTATTGACAATATTCGGTTCTGCAAAAATTTATTTCTATTACATTTGACGGAACCATATATAGCCTAGTTCTCAGGGGGTAGTTTTTTTACTTCATACGCTTGAAAAGAATTCACAGTTTTTTATTTCATCAGAAATTACTGCTTTGTTTGGTGGGTTAACATTCACCTCACGCACAACCTAACCGAGTGCGAAAGCGATAATTTCTAGATGCGCATATCTAGCATTTTTCAACAAAGGTTGCTCTTTGTGGTCTCTTCGCAGAGAAAGAAACACAAACAAAACCTTTGTTGGAGTCCCTTGTGGGCTGCCAAGTGTAATTTGATGTGTTCGTAGTAGGGCACGCGAGTGCCCGTTTTAGGGGCTGGGCGAACTCTCGTTCGCTGCTACAAGCTATCAATTCATGCTCGACAAAGCACTAGATACCTATTTCGTATTTATTTTAGTATTTGTTGGATTGCTTTTCATAGATAAATTTCGGGCCGAATTTTAGTCCCGCAACGTCTCCTATAGAGACACAAAAAAGCAATCAACAAGCATAAAGAGAGTGAACTGTGACAAACAACAAGCGTACCTCCTTGAAGTGGTACACAATGGATTTACATTTACACACCCCCGCTTCTGCCGACTATCTGCAGGACGATGTGAGTTATTTAGATATTTTAAGACAAGCCGCCAAACGCGGTGTAGACATCATCGCCATAACCGATCACAATACAGTTGCTGGTTATCGCCGAATGAAAGAAGAAATTGAGCAGCTAGAACTTCTCAAGCAACTAGACCGTGTCTTACCAGAAGAGAAGATACGTCTAAAGGAATACCAAAAACTTCTCAAACAAATTTTAGTCTTACCAGGCTTTGAATTTACCGCCACTTTTGGATTCCATATTCTCGGTATTTTCCCTCCCGAAAAACCCGTCCGAGATATTGAACATCTTTTACTAGAGATGAATATCCCTTCAGAAAAATTGGATGAAGGCTCAGTTACCGTAGGGGCAAGCGTAGATGTCCTAACGGCTTACCGGCTGATAAACGAGGCCGGAGGAATGGCAATTGCTGCCCATGCTAACTCAACCCATGGGGTTGCCATGCGCCATTTTCCATTTGGCGGGCAGACCAAAATAGCATATACACAAGACATAAACCTCCTCGCGCTTGAAGTTACCGACCTGGAAAAACATGGGCCTAGAACAACAGCGGCCTTCTTCAATGGCAACAAACCAGAATACCCACGGCGCATGCACTGCATCCAAGGGTCAGACGCGCACATTCTAGTAAAAACCCCCGCGTATGAGCACAAACTTGGTGTAGCCGAGAGAACAACAGACGTTCGTCTAATAGACAAATCATTCAAAGCTCTGCGAGAACTCTTTGAAAGTGATAACTTTTCCCGAACTCGTCCGCATCAGCGTGCTTCACAACCCACTTTTGATTTCGTCCAGAAAGCACGCGAAGAGGGTGCTACCTTCGTGCAAGATTTTCACGAAAAAATGACGCTCCGCGGCGGCCATTTATACGCCATCATCGCCGATGTTTGCGCATTCGCGAACTCTAATGGAGGAACACTGTACATTGGAGCAACTAACGACACGAAAAAAGCAGTTGCTGGTGTTGCCAACTCCAAACAAGCAATCGCTAAACTTAAATCTGAAATTGCCAAACGCATCACCCCAGAACTGAACTGCAAACTTGAAGATCAACAAACACAGGGAAAGAAAATTGTTCAAATTATGGTTCCCCGTGGAGATGACCCACCCTATGCTGTTGACGACAACAAAATCTACCTCCGCACAGAAGCAGAAACAAACATGGCGGTCCGAGATGAAATTGTCGAATTAGTTTACAAAGGAATGAAAAAAAATGCGTCATCTTCCCCTGTCCCTGACAAAATTTTTCCCACGTCACCCGTTTCAGTAGATGATGAAGAAGAAACCTTGTCAATATCTCCCCCGCGCACCGGTGTAGAAGTTGTTTCTGTTACCGAAAGGGACGGCGAAAAATACTACGTCGTCCGCGACTTGAGGAACGGAAACGAAGTCAAGAACGTCACCTTGAAATCTTCTCGGCGTTTATGGCATTATGCCATTTCTAGCTACTCAAAATTATCCCAAGACCCTGCTCACTCCGATGTGAAATGGTATGATAATTTGGGCTTAATTCATCACCAAAAACGAGGCAACCAAAACAGCTACGACCTCATCCAGCGCACCGCCGATGGTTACCGGTACTATTACGGAGTAACCGAAACAGGTATCCATGGAGATTGGGAAAAAGTAATCAAATAAAGTTACGGGACGGTTCACAAATAAGCAGACACTTTCCAAATCAATATGTCGCTGAGAGAAGCGTATTTTGCGACGTGGCAGCCTCCCAGTTAGCACAAGTACACTACGGTCGGGGAGATTGCCACACC
>Ga0164318_10002774_pt1 | contig 16363 bp, 22 predicted proteins | sample GuaBasSedimGuay9_FD_113734 | JGI IMG/M metagenome (GOLD analysis project Ga0164318, IMG submission 113734) | Subseafloor sediment microbial communities from Guaymas Basin, Gulf of California, Mexico - Guay9, Core 4571-4, 0-3 cm | ecosystem: Environmental > Aquatic > Marine > Hydrothermal vents...
CTTTCATCTAAAAGAAGAAATACATTTCTAGTGATTCGTACCTCATCTTGATCAGATCTAGCACAAACTAAATGCATAGTTCCTAAATCCAATCCAATTGAAATAATATCATCTTTTTTCTTTTCTATGGATTCTTTTTTCACTTCTTCTGACATTTAAAATTCCTCCATTATTCTTTTCCCAACATATTAGAAAGTAAATCAACATTATCTAAATCAACTTTATCTTTCTTAACTGTTTTAATCTCTCCACTTCTAAGGTACATTTTACCAATATCAACGTCAGGAATAAACACTTTATCAAGTTCTTCAATTTCAGGTTCTTCTGAAATTTCCTCTTCTAAAATATTTTCTCGTTGTTTAGTGACCAACTTTTTTGCTAACTTTTCTAAAACATCAAGTTTTTCAGTAATTTGTTCTAAGTTTTCATTTTCATTTCTTCCTTTTTTTCTATTCTGACTTCTAGCTAATTCACCAATCAACCTTTCTAAATTATTAAAACGTTTATTAATACTTTCATCATACTCTATAGTTTTTGAAGATTTTTTTCTTTTATTTGAAGGTGTTTTTTCTTTATTGTCTCTTTCAACTATAATATAATCTTTAATACCACGACTTCTCAGAAAAGTTATAATAACATCCGCATTATATTTTGAAATATTGATTTCAGCAGGTGTCCTTATAGGTTTCATACCTGGTAAATCAATTAGATGGCCTTTTTCTTTCACTTTTAAAATTACCATTTATTTTCCTTACTTTTCGACATAAATTTTGTAAATACTCGTCTAAATTATTATTTTTCGTGAATTTATTATTTGGATATGAAACAATAGATCTATCCGAATTTAGAACCTTTTCTATTGTTTTCTTTTGTTCTGGTAACAGTAATAATTCAATTTCTCCCAATTCAGATACCCATTTAAAATCTTGATGTTCTTTTGATAACTTAATTTTCTGCTCAGGATCTTTCATTCTACATAAAAAATTATGACATATTGTTTTTCTAGTTCCTTTATCAGCTAAATAATTAAATGTATCAATAAGGATTAGAGGTTCTACATCCAATCCTGTTTCTTCCTTTATTTCTCTTTGTACACATTTTACTAAACTTTCCCCAATTGGTTTATCACATTTACCGCGTGGAAATTCCCAGAAATTTGGCCAGTGATCTTTTCGCGCTCTTTGTAATAATAAAATTTGTTTTCTATTATTTTCATCATATCTCATTACTACACCACCGGCAGCATTCATACGAACTTTAACATTATCTTCATCACCAATTATAGTTTCTTTAAGACTTTTTAAGTAGCTCATTACTGTATCCTTTTATAAACATATAATTCAATAACCATACCAGTCTCTAAATCAACCGTATCATGACGTACAGTCATTGTCCATCCATCATCTGAAACATAGTAATGATCACCATAATTCATTTTACCATATTTACTATTTACTAAAAAACCATTTTTATCAAGAATTTGCTCAGGTAAAGTAATTAACAAATCATTTGGGGAAGAAGCTTCTGCACTCGTTATAATATGAAAATATCTATTACTCATTATATAATCAGTTAAAAATGTTGTTTCACAAGTAGCATCTAAATCAATAATAGAATGTGAAGTTGCATCTAATCCCCAATTGTAATCAACTCTTATCTTTTTAGAAAATGTTGGGACACTATATGAAGTATACTCTGAAAATGCAGAACCAGAATTGATTGAAATATCAATTTGTTCAACTAAATAATCAGAAGTCAAAACTAAATAAGAAGGTATTTCAATTTCATATCTTATTGTAGCTCCAAGTCTCCAATCTGCTAATTGATCAACTCCACCATATCTTGTGCTAGCATCATTGAAACCAGATAATTTATAAATTGGTTTAATTTTACAAGGTATAACTAATTCATTAGATGCTATTGTTTTAACTAATTTATTATATGCTCCAGCAGACGACCAATCAAGTTTATATGTAAAACCAGTATATGGATTTCTATATTTATAATTTACCAATTCCTCTGGTAAAATAATAAAAGTTGTAAAATATTGAGGGTAAATCCATCTATCAATACCAGCAAAAATTTGAAGTAATAACATCTTTAAATCACAATACTCGTAAAAACTATTTAACAACATCAACACTTCCATATCACCTTGAATACGAATAAAACCGACATTTACTTCAACATTTCTATCTTGGTAAACAGGATCAAAAATTCGCTTAATCATTCCCGGTGCTAAATTAGGAAACCTCCAAAGTTGTTTTCCACCAGCAATTCCTTCTGCTAATTCAAAATCACCAGATGGATTTAAAATAATTGCCGGTAACATTGGTTTATCAACCTCTCGTTCATATTGACAAGTTTTTATTATATATTCTACAGCTTTATCATATGTACCAACAACTCGATGCTCAAATCTTGGATATAAATGTAGCGAAAGATAGTCAAGAGAATCTTTAAAAAAATTAGCATATACATTATGAATAAACCAATATAAATCTCTACGAGGTTCTCTATCTAATCCTTGTGGATTACCACCCATTATTTAATCTCCATTGAGCGTAATAATTTCTTTTTTATTCTGATCAATCTGAACGCTACGCTCCGTGCCAGCTCTTCCTGATGTTAAACTTTCAGCATGGTAGTCATTTAACATCTTTACAGCTTGAGAAGTAGCAATTTGAATGCCACTTGTTCTTACAATTTTTCTATTCAACTTTCTAACTATATTCTGACGCTCAGTTATTATAAAAATGAACTCATTCAAATATGAGTTTAATGTAAAACCATAAATATTTAAACAATCAATCAAAACTTTTTCATCATATATTTCTACTTTAGATAAATTAATTGTTTCATTTAAAATAAACGAAATTTCGTGATAATACTCAGCTTTAATATTTTTAAATTGATTAAATATATCTAAGGTACTTTTTCTATAATTATGAAGTTCAATAAAAGTTTCACAAAATTTAGAGGACTCTAAATTTTTAAACATATTTATTTTGGTTCCATATCCTTCAATATCTCCATTTCTTAAACCAGGTTCAACACTAAACAATAAAAATGTTGACTTCTTATTAAAGAAAATACCAATATCATAATATCCTTTTAAAAATGGTAATCTTAAATTATAATTTCGGTCAAATGATTTTCCTAATTTCAATGCCATTATATTTCCTCATTCTATACGTTTAAACAATTCCACGAATCATCTGTTTTTTTATCTTCAACTTTCAATTTTGTTAAAATTAAATCTCGTTCCATAATTTCATTTTCAACTTTACTAAAAAAATGTTTATAATTTTTTGTTATTGATGGATCACTATCAGGATCCCATAAATATAATATCTTAATAATATTATCACCAAATTCATCAATAGGAAAATTAATATTTTTCAAATCTATTTTATTATTACCAACTTCTTGAATATATTTCATAAAATCTTCTTGATATCTTTCAGGAACTTCATTTTTATCTATAAAGAATTTAATTATCCTCTCTAAGTTTGTAATCTCTTGTTTTTTGCGTTTTGTAGTCTTCTTATCTTTTTCCTTATTTGTAAAGATAAGTTTAACTTCAGGAGACACACCCTTACCATTAAACATTGAATTTATAAGTTCATTATTTATTTCTTTTCCTGTTTTTTCAGCAATTTCCAAAGGTAGGACCTCATTTATAATTTGTTCTAAATTAAACCTGTTCTCAGATTCAACTCTCACTTTTCCATCTTTAAATGCTTCTTTATGTAAATCTTCCACAAAAACTGACTTACCAATAATTTTGTCACAAGCTTCTTCCACTGATGATACTATATCATTTACAGTTATCTCAGGACAAAGAGAATCTTCTAATAATTTTGTATATTTATCAAATACTCCAATACTTTCATAATATTTAAAACGAGTAGCAATAATAGAGGGTATATTTTTCACATTTGTTTTCTCTAAAAATGAAAAAGTAAACGGATCAGTAAAACATCTAACTTGTAAATAAAATAATGATTTATTCTTATAAATATCTTCCTTTTTACTTTCAAGTCTTCTTCTTAACAAACGAGTATATAAATTAATCAATAAAAAATCATATGCTAACTCTAAATTATCCTTTTTAACATTATCAATTTTATATTTAAAAGCAGATACAGTATAAGGTAATGGAGTATTAGTATTTATATAATTTTGATGACAAACAGAATAAATTATTTTTGGTATATACACTAATGATTTTAAATCATCCTCAGAAACACCAGTTAATAAATCAAAAGATTCATCTTCAATCTCACTTTTAATGGAATCTTTTATAGCATCTTTTAGTAATATTAACGGACATGGGTTCATTGAATAATTATTTAATATATCTTCAAAAATACTCAAATCATTCTCAATAAATTTTTCTATCAATAAACTCTTAACTTCAGTTATAGCCTCTTTAGTCTCCTGCTCCAATTCTGGTACAATAATTTTATCTTTTTCTTCAACCATAAATTTATCTAAATCAGCAATAGTCGCTTCTGTTTTCTTAGCTTCTTCTTCAATACCTTCCGGAACGTTATCTTCATCTTCGCGCGCGGGAATCTTAGATACTATCTGACCTGATATCCCTTTTATCAAATTTGGAAGTTGATTAATTATTTCAGTTGTCTTATTATTTATTGATTGGATTAAAAGTTTATTACATAATTCCATATATGTTTCAGTAAATAATCTAGTAATTGTTGCTATTCCTTCAAATACTATTTTTAATGGAACAATAATTCTTGTATAATCACTTTCGCTACTTCTTAATTCAATAATAACTATTCTTTCGTTATTATTCTTTTCAACTCTAAAACTGAAATGTAGATTAATATCTTTTTGATATCTTCGTTGAATATCTACTTCATCATTACCATTTAAATGAGGTATAACTTTTTTGAATGATTTATATAAATCTACTGCATTCTGAAAATTTATATTACATGATTTTTGAAAATTATTTGAAATTGAAATATTTAATAGAGGTGGATTGAAAAATTTGTAATCAGTAGTATTTGTCGAAATTGAAATTCTTATATAACCATCTGAACCATATACTTTATCCTTATAAGTTATTAAACTTTGACTAAACCATTTAATTTCTTCATTACTATACATTGAAAATTTTATCTCCTTTCTTTTACTTCATCATTTTTATGTTCTAAAAAATAGATTTTACATTCTTATAAAAATCTATTTTATTGCCTCTGCTCAACCCTGAAACCCTTTGGAAGGTCCCCTGAAAAAGGGTTGAATGGGTTGGTATAAAACTTTACTTTAAACTTTAGATTTATTCTATACTACATATTATGCATTAATTTTAATTTAGTGCTAATATATATTTATATTTAGCGCCCCCGAATCCGTAAGAACCCTAAGAGATCTATTTTTTTATAATTTTCTTACGGTTCTTAGGGTTTTCAATTTTTGATCTAAGAAAATTATATTGTTATTTTCTTTCTTTTTAACTTCTTTTTTCTCTCTCATACGAGCAGCTAATTCATTATTTACCTCTTTATTTCTACATCTAGCATTATGACCATTAATATATTTGTTTCCTGGTTTAACTGGAAGACCACAACCACAAGCACATATTTTTTGTGGTTTAAGAGGATTTGCATTTTCCCTCATTTCTTTAGCCCATTTTTTATATTTTTCCTTCCCATTTTTAATATGAGCTAACCTTTTATTATATTCTCGATGTAGAAATTTTTTCGTAAAATCTATATTAAATTTTGATTTATAATAATTATTGACATTATGAATAGCTATAGCTTTATTAAGTTTATTTTTTTTCATATAACGATAAATCATACTTAAAGCATTTCTAACTCTATTTGGAAGATAAAACTCTTTTTCTAATAAATACATATTTACAAAAACTGCCTCTCTATTTAGATTAATCATTATTCTTGATAACCCTCCAAAAATTTAGTTAATTCAATTGTTATGTTCTTAAAAAGTTTTTCCGGATCTTTTATATTTTTAGAACCAATCTGACTTAAAACCACATCTCTCCAAATGACTATATATTTATTCACATCGACTTCTTTACCTTCATCTGATTTTACTTCTATTTTTGCATTTGGACATTTTTCGTCAGGTTTTAGAGGTGGATGAATCATTCCACATTGGGGACATATATTACTAACTGGAGCTGCTTTTGGAGGTGTTCCTGGTTGTATACCTGTATTTATTGGTAATTCATTATTTATTTGAATACCTGGAGTAATTGTTTGTGTTTGTAGTGGAGTAACAGAATTTTGTAGATTTTCATTTTTTAATAGACCTTGTTCAATCCCTAAATTTTGACCTTGAGAATGATCTACAACTTCATTAGATATAGAAGCATTTCTTTCAAGTATTTGATCTACTTTTGGGTTTAATATCTGGAACTGACTTTGCATTTTTTTAATTAATTCTTTTGCTTCTTCTTCATAACTCTTAGTCATTAAATTTCTCCTTTCTATTATTAGTTTATTTTTTTGTTCTTAAAATGAAAAATAATATCTTACTTTGAGGATATAACTTCTATATATATAAATTAATGAGGATGTTTACCAAACAAATAAATTGTTGTTTTATTTTATAAATTATAATTTTATAAGAGATGATTATGAAAGCTCAAAATTTAATAATTAATATATCAGCTGATAAATGCGATAAGAATTGTCCATATTGTATCAGCAAAATAAACTGGCAAACAGAACCAGATCTATTTTAGTTCAACAAAGGTGTTAGAATGTGGCAAGGTGAGAATAAAACCTGATGGTGTAATGATACTGAATGGTGGATATTTAAAGCAGAAATATATAAAAAATATGAAAATTGATATAATCTTTAATGATAAAGTTGAATATGCAGCACATATGCCATTTAATATTCGCTTTATCTTATGGAAAGTAATTAATCGTTTAACAAAATTATGGCCGGTTAATATATCTAAAGGTGATTAAAATGTTTATTTTAAAGTTGATACTCTGGTTTTTGATAGGTTACTCTATATATAAAATTTCATATCCAACAGTAAAAATTTTCATTGATAAAAAAGATCAAAAAGATTATCAAAAAACGTTAGATGAAGAGGAAAAGATTAGAGAAGAATATGAAAAAAATTTACATAGTATGTATCAGTATAAAAAACAAGAGGCTCAAGAAAGGGTTAGGATGAGACATCAGTGTTATTATATGTTTTATCCCAAAGAATTAAAGATAGCACCTCAAATTTTCCAGACTCCATTACCATTGCTTATGCGAATGTCAGATGATGATTTAAAGAAACTTTATAGAAAAAAAAGCAAGATATATCATCCTGATTGTGGTGGTAATCCGGAAAATTTTAAACTTTTAGTTAGTTGCTACAAGTATATTAAAAATTTAAGAGAAAAGCAGAGAATTTAGATATGAATATTTAGAACAAAATAAATAGGAGAATATTATAAATTTATTTATGAAATTTAATATATGAAGTATAATGGGAAAAATAATATTATTTATCATTATACCATAGGGTATTAGAAGTTTGTAAGGTAATAACCTGGATTTTCTAACCTTAATAATATAGAGGTAATAATATGTTTAAAAATAAAAGAGAAAAACAATTGTTCTTGGTGTTTCTAATATATATTGTGGTTGTTTCTATTACTTTGATATATATTTCTGTTAAAATAGATAATGTATCTAGAAAATTAGATAAAACGATTAAGAAATCAAACAATAATGAGAAGGATTTTTCTACAGAAAAGAATAAATCAATTAAAATAAATTTGGAATATAGTATATATTCTTATATTAAAAATAGATATACTAAAATTCCAAAAGAAGTAGCTCATTCTATTGCCAAAAATATAATTATATATTCGGATAAATATAAAATTCAACCAGAACTTTTAGTCGGAATAATTGAAATTGAATCTATGTTTAATCCAATGGCAATAAGTAAAGTTGGAGCAAGAGGTTTAATGCAAGTGATGCCTGAGTGGGTTCCAAAATTAAATATTAGTGAACTTAATGATCTACATGATATTGATGTCGGGATTGAAACAGGTATTGAAGTTTTTAAGATACATCTAAATGAAGCAAAGAACGATATATCAAAAGGTCTGTTTTTATATGTTGGTAAAGATTCAGAATATGTCAGAAATGTCTATTCAGCAATTGGTCGTTTTACTACATATAAAACGAAAGTAGGTCAAATAAATGATTGAATTAACTAAGGAGCAACAGTTCGTTATTGATGGTTTGATGCAAGAGATTAATAGTGCTGGCCTCCACAAATTCTTTGATTTTAGAGATTCATTTATAACAACTGTGGGTGGTTATGCAGGAACGGGAAAGACTACTCTTATTGTAAGTTTAAGAGATCGTATAAGAAAATATTTCCCGAAATTGTCTGTTGCATTTTTAACATTTACTGGAAAAGCATCTGCAGTTTTAAAACATAAATTATTATTAGGTTGTGACTCTATAAATTATTGTGGTGATTATATTGGAACTATTCATGGATTGATCTATTCTCCTGAAACTAAGTGGGATAAACAGTTAAAAACTTATGTTATCACTGGTTGGAAATTAAGACATATTGATGAGATAGGTCCTGATATATTTATAATTGACGAAGCATCAATGGTTTCTAAAAAAATTTGGCAAGATTTGACAAAATTTAAAAGACCAATAATTGCAATCGGAGACCACGGTCAATTACCACCAATAGGTGATAATTTTAATTTGATTGAACATACTGATTTTAAATTAACAAAAATACACCGTCAAGCTTTAAACTCACCAATTATTTCCCTCTCGAAATGGGTAAGAGAAGAAGGTTATATTCCAGATAACCGTATATTCTCTGATAATGTTTTTAAATTAAATTGGAATCATCCTAAATGTCAAAATATTTGGAATAATAAAATAATTTTTGATGAAAATCTAATTATATTAACAGCTTTTAATACTACACGTCGTGAACTGAATAAACAAATTAGAGATAGATTTGACTATAAGGAATTAATTCCATATCCAGGAGAGAGAATAGTTTGTCTACAAAATGATCATACACGCGGAATCATGAATGGTCAAATCGGAACCCTTCTCTGGGTAATGGGTGAGGATCACGAGTTATATAGAATGACAATACAATTAGACTATATAAGTGATCCTGTTGAATGTACGGTAGCTAATAAATGTTTTGATCAAGTTAGTTATACCATTTATGATAATTCTAAAAAGTCTAAAAAACAACATGCTTATGCAATCAAAAAGGGTATTGAACCAATAAACTATTTTGATTATGGTTATGTTATGAGTGTTCATAAATCTCAAGGTTCTGAGTGGGATAAAGTTATTATGTTTGAACAGAGATCTAGACATTGGGATGATGTATATTATACAAAATGGTTATATACTGGTATTACCAGAAGTCGAGAAAAGTTGTTTATTATTAGCGATTATTGGGGATAAATTATGAAATGGATGACTTCCGGAGGAGGTGATTAACATCGAAGAAGAACTAAAAAAAATGTTAATAAAACTGTTAGATGATTATTATGGCGACTACAGAGATGATATATATAAAGAGGAAGTCGCACAGTTTATTATTTCGTATTATTACGAAATATATGAACTAATAAAGCATAGAGAGAGGAGTTAAAAAATGGCCAGAATCGGAGTTAATATAAATAAGAAACAACAATTACAAAGAGAACAAATGTTATCTGAGCGTAAACCAATTGTTAAACAGTGTAAGGAGGGCGAAGGTTGTAAAGATATTGATGGTAATTTTTGTAAATGTTATATAAATCCTTCCGTTCATTTTAGAAATAATAAAACCTGTATTCGAGCATTTCATTTACAAATGGATGAGGGTAAACCCAAACAGAAGAAACGTGTTGGGCAACAAAAACAAAAGAAAAAGAAATAAACAAAAAAAATGACCCAGATAATTAGTCTGGGTCATCAACTTCTTCTAAAGAAGATTTAATTTTTTTTGAGATACTAAAAAAATATCTAAGAACATAATATAAATTATATTCTGGAGGATTTTTTGTGTTAATTAAAAAAACTCAAAAAAAGTTAAATCAATATGGATTAATGATATATAATAAATATTTTTTAGAAGAAGGAAATAATGAATATATATTTGTTCTTGAAAATGCTGTAGTTTTAGTTAAAGAAAATGAAAATACATTAGGAATTGCGTTTCAAGTAACTACGAAACCAGAAACGGCAGCTACATTAACTCTTATATTAAAAGAGATAAAATGTAAAGAAGTCTTTGTTATGGAATCATTTATCTTTGATTATAATAATTTGATGATTTCAGGAGATGATGCATATAAATTAGTAAAAAAGACTAAAGAAAATAACATAAGAGAAAAAGTTTTACAAGAACAAGTTTATATAAACGTTTTACAAAACAGCAAGTGTTATCACTGCTAGAAACAGAGGAATTGTGAATGAGTGAAATTTTAGATTCATTGTGGGTAGAAAAATTTAGACCTAAAACATTAAATGATTTGGTTTTACCTGAAAGATATAAAAAAGATTTTGAAAAAATTATAACAAAATGTGCTTTACCAAATCTTTTATTTTCAGGTCCGCCTGGAGGAGGTAAGACAACATTAGGTAGAGTATTGTGTTCTCATGAAGGAGTTTTATTCAATAAAAATGATAATTTATTATTAGTTAATGGTTCTGATAAACGAACTAGAAGTATAAATTTTGTAAGCTCAACAATTGAACCATTTTTAAAGGTCCCACCCTCTAAAGATAAATTTAAAGTGGTATTTATAGATGAGGCAGATAAATTAACTGGAGACTCATTTGATTCATTAAGAGGTATAATTGAAAAGTATCAAGTAGCATATGGAAGGTTTTTGTTTACTTGTAATTATATATCAAAAATCCCAGGTCCTGTCCAAAGTAGATTCATCCCTTATATATTCCAACAACTTCCCAAAGATTATGTATTTGAATATTGTAAAAAAATTTTAGTTGCTGAAAATGTCAAACACGATGATAAAAGTATTAATTTTATTGTTAATAATCTTTATCCTGACGTAAGACAGATTGTTTACATTATGCAAAAATGTTCTTGGGAAGGAACTTTAAAAGTAGATGAAGAAGCTGTTATTACTAATGAAAGAAAAGTATTATCATTAACAGTTGAAATAATTAGTGTAATTGAAAAAGGAGAGTATACAAAAATAAGTTCATTAGTAAATGGAATAATTAAAATATTAGCAAGTCAAGATATCGAATATAGAAATTTATATTCTGAATTATTTTTTATGAAAAAAATTCCAGCTCCAGCAAAGATTATAATCAATAAATATTCTAATTTACATCAACAATGTTTATTACCACATCAACATTTTATGGGTATGATATTTGATATAGTGAGAGCATTACAAGAATATAGAAAAAACATAATAGGAAAGTGAATTACCTCGGCCACAAGGGTACGAGGTTTTCTCGCGTCAAACTTATAAATGTGAGGAGTGTAACGGGACTATTATGAAAAAACTTCAATCTTTTCAAAATTCTTTCTTTTGGAATGGTAATGATTACTGCGATAAATATAATGAAGTTGTTTTTGTGGAAAGGTAGTTGTAAATAAGGATTATCAGGTTGATAAATATCATTACTTATACCGGAGATGTATGGAAGTTGGTTGTTCACACTGTAAAAATGGAATAATTGACTGGGTTACAAATGCGATGAATTGGAGACTAGAAGATGATTAAATTTATTAAAAAACTATTTGGAAAAGCAAAAAAAGAAATAAAAGAAATATTAGTAACAGAATTTTCAAAACCCGTAAAAATTAACAAGTCACTTATCAGTAAAAAAATTGAATATCCTTGTGAAGATTGTTTAATACTTCCACTAGGTTGTAGACAGTTATGTGAAAAGGTTGAGATGGATAATGAGAAATTAAAAGAAACAATGATTAAAGCTGGTGAAATAGATGGTGGTCTTCATTGTCCCGATTGTGGTTGTGATGAGTGGTATGAGGGACCTCATGGAGGATTATCTATAAATTGTAAATGTGCTAAATGTGGTCATTGGTTTAATTTAGCTCCAAATTTGATGTGTTTTCAGCGAGTAAATTATGACCCCAGAAATAGGAGAATATATGATTGACTGCTCATTCATACCATCATATAGATGTAATTTGAAATGTTGGTTTTGTACGTATGATTGTGGTTCTAATAGAAAAGAAACTTTACAAATTAATTTGTAGAAAATATAAAGGTTTAAAATGATAGGTATTTATCAAGATTCATTCATTGATTATCTCAAAAAGAAATTAGGAGATAAAATAAAGATAACATCAAAGAATATTGTAGTTCCTTGTCCTTGGTGTGAATATCAAAAAGAAAAAGACCATTATCATATGTATATTGGTTTGGATATTCCGATTTTTCATTGTTTCTATGCTGGTTGTGAACAAAGTGGAGTTCTATCTAAATTATTAAAAAAATTAGAAGGACATGATATATCTGACGTATTTGTTGATCGAGAAAAAATAAAAGATATTACCAAACAAAGACAAATATTTGTTGATAAAGAAAAAGAAAAAATTAAAGTTATTTTACCAGAAATTAATAAAAGTAAATATATGCTTAAAGATATGTATATTAAGAAACGATTAAAGTTTCATAATACTCCATCTTCAATGATTAAGGGATTGATATATGATGTAAATTCATTTATTGATATGAACAAAATTCCTGTTAATGAAGTACTTTTTAGAATAAGAGATTATCTAGAAAGTAATTTTGTAGGATTTTTAACTGAAAATAATTCAAGAGTATTGTTTAGAAATATAGATGATACTCACGAATTTAGATTCTTTAAATTAGATATACAAAAAACAAATTTTCTGGATTACTATCAATTACCAGGAAATAACCCAAACTCGAATAAAATTGTTCTTGCAGAAGGAATTTTTGATATTTTTACAGAACACATATTTGATTCAATAAACAAAAAAAATGAAGTAAAATTATATGCCTCAGCATTATCTTCAAAATATCTTTCATTAATTCAAAGTATTATTTTTTATGAACAGATATTTCAACCGGAAGTTATAATACTCTCTGATAAGGGAGTTTCAAAAGAATATTATAAAAAAATGAAATATTTTAACAAACATATAATTGATAATTTAATAGTATATTATAATAAAAATGCTAAAGATTTTAATAATACACCTGTTATACCAATTAAGTTTGTGCTATAAAGGAGATTATAATGACAAAAGATCAAAGTTATATTAGAGATAAACTCAATGAGATATTTGAGAACACAATTGAAAGTGACCTCAAATATGAAGGAAATATAGTAAACATTAAATATTATGATTTATTTGTTAAAGCTGTGGCAAAAAAACAATTACATAAGTTAATGGGAAATAATCTATGTATGTTTAACTGCGAATATGAAGGTAAAGATGCAGTTATGATTTTATTTTCAATCCCAATAAATTCTAGAGAGACTGGAGGTAAAAGTATCGCAGAACGAGTAATGGAAATATTAGTAAGTATTGAAGATTGTTTTACTACTTTAGACACAGTAAAATCAGAGGAGGTAAAAGAAGATAAGTTTGTTTATGTAACAGCAATTAAAAAGATTGGAGGTCGCTAAATGTGAACAAGAAAGCAGTAAAAAAAGTTCGTTGGTTGCTTTTAAATAAGACACCAGAAATACTTTTAATTCTGAGGAGTAATTTTGGTGAAAGAACAAAAGAAATGGAAACCAGACAAATTTATCAGAATACAAAAAAGTTATATAAGCAGGGAAAATTAAACGAATTGTTGAAAGGAGAAATGAATGTCAACAGTAGAACTAAACGCAGATAATCAAATAAGTGCTACATTAAATGCCGAAAGGTATAATGATTTATTAAGAGCTTTCTTAGCTATAAAAGATATTTGTAATGATGTTGATATGCGAGAAGGGATAATTAGACAAAGGAGTAATGATAAAACTTCGATTTTTGAGATTGATCTAACACCACTATTTGAAGAAGCCAATGTTGATATTTCACAAGTGAATATAGCAATTTCAGCTATAAAAGATAAAATTGATTTATTAAAAGCATTTGCTGGACAGGAAGTTGAAATAGTAATTGAACCTGGTGAGGGTGGATTCTTTTCTATAGCAGATGAATTTTCTCTAGTAAAATTTGTATTTCCATCGTTACAATTTATGGATAACAAATATATGACCAGAGAAAATTTGAACATAATGTTTGAAACAAGCGACGATGATCTAATATTAGAATATGATATTTCAAACATGATGTCTGAAAGAATTAAAGTTATCACTAGTAGCTTTCATACAGATGTAATTCAAGTTAAATTTGAAGGGGAAGAAGCAATTGCTGTAGCAGCAACACAAGCAAAAGATCAATTTGCTGAAATTATTAAAGGTATAACAATGAACAAGGTTATAGAAGGTTGTTCAGTTAATTTGAGTAATATTCCCTTCGGTTTAGATCACGATACAAAAATTGAGTTTAAAATGTATAAAGATCCAAACCAAGACATTTCATTAAACACATTTACTACATCAGTAGGTGTAGTTCAAGTATCAATTTTTACAAGATCTGCAATCATTTCAGACAATGATTAAATTAAAAATTTCAAAAAAACTACGAAAAAAATAGCACTCGAGATGGAGATCGTTCATTATCCAGTGGCAATGGAAAAACGCTATTTAGGATATTACTTTGCAGAATTGAAACTTCGAGATGACGAAGAAGATTTATGGTTAGAAATTCGTAATTGGTTTCGATTAAGTAGAAAGAAAAATATAAGTTCAAATGTTTATAGAATTGATTGTGAAAGATTCAAAGGAATTTTTCCATGTGAAGTTTTTACTCCCAAATGTCCTTTTTTCTATATTGGAAGATATAGTAAAAAATCTTGGAAAGATTGGTTCTTTACAGAGGAGGATTTTTAATGCATCCGTCAAGTCTTCTTTCGTATTATCCCACGTATGCAATTTTAGATGAGATTGTTTCATATGGTAATTATAAGAAATTGAATATTTTTATAGATTTGAAAAATGCACTTCAAACTACATATATGAAACATGCTATAGTAAATATAGTTGAAAGTTCTAAAAAATCTAGATTTATAGATACTTCAATTTTTTCATCTTTAATTTCATTTTTATCTTTCCATAAAATATATGGAATTAAAAGAGGGGTTGAGACAAATTTTGTAATCTTTTTTGAAACTGGTAAGTCATATTATCATATCAACATAGATAAGACTTATAAAATCTCAAGACGAATTGATGACTTGTATGGACTTGATAGAGCAGATAGAGAATTATTCTATAAAACTTTACATGCTAATTTTCAATTGATTGAGAAAGCATGTCATAAAATGCCTGGTTTATGGACAGTTAGACTACCAAATTTAGAGGCAGATTTCGTTCCTTATTATCTTTTAACAAGAGAAATTATAGAAAATAACCTTGATACAGGAAATGTCATTTACTCTAATGATCACGATTTATGGCAATGTTTAAATAAAGATACCTTTATTTTTTATAAATATGCAAAAGTTAAAAAGATATTAAAAGCTGGTTATAATATTAAAAGATTATTGAAGAAAGAGTCTGATATTTCTGATGAATATATGCCTTTAGCAATGAGTATTATTGGGGATCAAGGTGACGATGTTGATGGTATAAAAGGTATAGGACCAGTGAGCTTCTTGGGTATTTTTGATCAGTTAGTTGCTATGACTGGAAATATGGAACAAATATATGATAAGGTAGAGTCAGGAAAAGATCTTTTTGATTTTATTCCTCCCAATATTTCGAACAAAATACTAAATAAGATAGTTCAAGAAGAAGTCAAAAATAAAACCATATCAAAAAATTTAAGATTAGTTTCGTTTGAACTTATTTCTAGAGCTCTTGATAATCCTAGTAAAACTGATATGATTGATAAACGAGAATTAATTAAAAAGAGATTTTCAGAAAAAGAAACACGACCTGTTGAAGTTATGAAAGATGCTCTTGAAAGAATTGGTGTGTTCCTTGAAGAAAGTTCAATTGACTTCTTATATATATAGAGGTAAAAATTTATGCTAAATCCAGATAAGGTTCTTAATTATATTAAGCGGAACTTAGGATTTCCGTTTATGCATCTTGAATGGAGCGATGAAGATATATTAGAATATGTTAAAAATGACTCTCTTAGAGCTTGGTCTTATTATATTCCAGATGTAAAAAAGATGCCATTAAATTTAAATCTTGAATCTAATAAAGTTCCAGGAAGAATAAATGAATGGTATTTAAACGAACCAGAAGGAAGAGA
>Ga0164318_10002775_pt1 | contig 16362 bp, 12 predicted proteins | sample GuaBasSedimGuay9_FD_113734 | JGI IMG/M metagenome (GOLD analysis project Ga0164318, IMG submission 113734) | Subseafloor sediment microbial communities from Guaymas Basin, Gulf of California, Mexico - Guay9, Core 4571-4, 0-3 cm | ecosystem: Environmental > Aquatic > Marine > Hydrothermal vents...
AAGAACAACCTTAGGAACGAGGACGAAATAACATCTTTAATATGTTAATAATTCCAAACCTGCGATGGAGAAAACAAATTTCAGGTTTTTCATTCGGACACTATTTAAAATAAATCATTAATTGTTCTTCTTCCATGGAGGCCTTGACCGATTTTGAAGCAGCGACCTGCCTTGGAAGCAATATATGTTTTTTATAACTACCCACCCGTATAATTAATTCATCAGAGAATTTGTTCAATTCAACATCTTCCTTCATTATAAAAGGAAGCCTCAGAGTTAACTGATATTCTCCATTTTTCTTTATCAGATTATATGGCGCGCCTTCAACAAAATGTTCCAGGGGGTCCCTGTCGCCATAGATTCGCTCAGTAAGGATTTTAAGACTATCATAGCCAAGAACTTCACCTTTGAACAGGTTTACTGAAAAAATCGGCACCGGATTAAAATACTCTTCCGCTTTTTTTATGTATTGTTTCTGACTTTTTCTCCATTCCCGGAAATATTCATCCTTTATGTCATCGGGCAGAACACGATTCATAATAATACCGTCAATATTCATTCTATAGAGACAAAAATACATAAAGGCTCTCTGTGTTTCTTTTAATACTATTTTTTCCGGATTAGTAACAAGACGAACAGTAGTAATTTCGGGATCAGCCAGGATTTTATCAATCCCTCTTAATCTTTCAAACAGTGATTCAATAGCTGCAAAATATTCATCGCCGGGCAAAGGGACATCATAAAATCTCTTGACTACGGGACGCGCATACTTGGCAATAGCCCTTTCCAGCTTGAATATTTTTTTGATATACCACTCCAATGTTGTCGGAATACTGATAAATCTTAAAGATTCACCAGTAGGAGCACAATCAAGGATAATTACGTCAAACTTCTTTGTGAGAACGTAACGATTGATGTAAAGAAGCAGGCTCACCTCTTCCATTCCGGGTAAAATAGCAAGCTCTTCGGCTAATATTTCATCAAGGCCGGTGGTATTTAAGAGAACGGAAAGATACTTATATATGTCTCCCCAGTTCTTTTCTATCTCTTCCTGGATATCCATTTCCTGCAGCCAGAGGTTTTCACTGACCTCAATCGGTATGCCCCTGTTTTTATCAAGAAGGTTTCTTTCAAGATCAAATATATCAGCAAGGCTGTGTGCGACATCCAGAGACATAATTATAGTCTTTTTCCCCATTTCAGCAGCCCTAATCCCTGAAGCGGCAGCTACACTGGTCTTCCCGACCCCGCCTTTTCCAGCAAAAAAGATAATTCTCACTTTAAACCCCTTAAAATATCCGGCGATGCACACAAACCTATACAATTTAAAAAAGCTATCGTTCCCACACTCTGCGCCTACCTGGAGAAGTTATTTCGTCCTCGTCCCTAATCCTGAAACCTGTAAACTATTATAATTTAAATTATACCATAAATCACAAAATTATAAAACATGAATAAAATTGGCTTGCAAAACAAGATATATTTGTGGTATAAATTATTTAGAAAATATGGTGGGTGTAGCTCAATTGGCAGAGCACTGGGTTGTGGCCTCAGAGGTCGCGGGTTCAATCCCCGTCACTCACCCCATAGATAAACAGAAAGCCTTTGAAAAAGGTTCATTTTCAAAGGCTTTTTTAACAAATTTACGTGCAAAATAAAAAAAAGAGGGGGTTTAGCCATCTTTTTTATGCCTTTATATTCTGTTTTCAGAGTTACCGGGCACATCAGAACACAAGCAGCAACCGTTCACAGGTTCAAAATTCAACGTTCAGGGATAAGAATGGAACCTTGACCCCCTGAACACTTGTACCCATAAACGGCTGCAGTAATTTTAAAGCTCACGTATAACCGTAAAAGCTAACCCTGCCGATTTACTTGTCGAGTTTGGATATAAGATCGTTTGAGACATCTTGCACGCCCGGACTTCCGTCAATGGTGATGATTTTGGGATTCCCTCCGCTTTTGGATGAAAGATCTTTGTAGAAATTAATAGCCGCCGTGGTACCGGTTTTGGCATCGTAGTATATGTTGTGCCTTTTATCGATAGCATCTTCATCCTGGTCATCATCGCGGGTCTTGAGATCTCCACCGCAGACCCTGCATTTGTCGCCGTCAGGTTTGATAGCATCGATAAAGATATTATTGGGATGGTTATTGTCATTAACACAAAGGCGTCGTCCCATTATCCGATCTTTGGCAATCTGCCTGTCAAGGAGTAGCTCTATGACAATATCGAGATTAATTGATTCTTTTTTAAGGGCCTTGTCCAGTTCTTCGGCCTGAGTAAGGTTCCTGGGAAAACCGTCCAACAACCATCCCTCCTTACAGTCATCCTGTTTGAGGCGATCAAGAATCATGGGAATTGTTATGCTGTCAGGCACCAGTTCACCCCTGTCAATATAACCCTTTGCCTCATTACCGAGATCCGTCCCCTTTGAGATATTCTCCCTGAAAATTACTCCTGTTTCAATATGGGGGACCCCATACTTTTCTTTAACTATTGCACCCTGAGTACCTTTGCCGCTGCCATTTGGACCGAAAAAAAGCATTTTCATTTTTGCATCTCCTTTTTATGTTATTTTTTTGCACGTTCTTAGGGTTCAGGGCCGCACATTTTACACAAAAACGTGTAAAATGTGCGGCCCTGAACCCCATAACGGAACTATGTATTGTTCTGATTATCGAGAAAATCGGGCATCAGGTCATATCCTTTTTCAAATATGAGTCCTGATTCTTTTGCTGATTTTTCAGTGAAACCCGGCCCTTTGGATACTGATTCAAGCTCCTTTCTGCCTGCCCACGCAAATGGGGCCGGATCACTGGTATGGGTTTTCATGCAGATGGGAGTGAAATGGTCGCTTGCGACAATAATCCGATAGTCATCAAACATGGACATATTTTCTATCATGGTACCCACAACTTTTTCATCAAAAGACTCAATTGCCTGAATCTTTTCTTTTATGCCCCCACTATGGCCTGCTTCATCCGGGGCCTCCACATGGACAAATACAAAATCAAGATGCTTGAGGCCATTTAAAGCGCCTTCCGCCTTGCCGAGGTAATTAGTGTCAAAATAACCGGTTGCGCCTTCTACATATATTGTTTCAAAGCCTAAATAAACGCCGATTCCTTTTATCAGGTCAACTGCAGATATCACTCCTCCCTTAAGTCCGAATTTATCTTCAAAAAGAGGGACGTTAAGGGCCTTTCCCTGCCCCCATAGCCAGATTGAATTGGCCTCTTTTAAACCCTTCTTTCTTCTTTCAGTATTTACGGGATGATCCCTTAGTATTTCCCAGGAACGGCGTGTCAGGGCCGAGATTGACCCAAGTCCTTTGTCGTTTAGATATGATGTCATATCCTGTTCGAGCACATCATGGGGCGGTAAGGTTTGAGCTGTAAGAGGGCCATTATCCCACACCAGAAGATGCCTGTAAGCCAGGCCCGGGTAGATACTTACACCCGAAAAGGTCATTTTTTCCTTTAAACCGTCAACCAGCGCCATTGACTCTTCCGTTGAGATATCTCCTGAACTATGACTGATCATAATGATTTCATTATCAGACCTTATATTTAGGGTAACAAGATTCATCCGAAAGGCTACTTCATCAGGCCCTAATTTTACACCCATACTTGCGGCCTCAAACGGCGCGCGTCCGGTCACATAAATCTCAGGGTCATAGCCGAGTAATGACAAATTTGCGACGTCGCTGCCAGGTTCCATTCCCTTTGGAATTGTTTTTACAAGACCGATCCTGCAGGCAGCTATCCTGTCCATATTCGGGGTATGGGCCGCCTCAAGAGGTGTCTTTCCATCAAGTTCGGGGATAGGATAGTCGGCCATTCCATCTCCAACCAAAAAAGCATATTTTATTGAAGTTTTATTTTTTATCATCAGATTATTTAGCGCCTGAACAAAAAATAGAAACAGATACTATTTTGCTTATTGTAACCGTTCACAGATTCAAAGGTTGAAGGTTGAAAATCGAAAGTCGATAGCTTAATATTCAGGTTAATAAGTTTTAGATCCTGAACATTCTTCAACAAGTTCAGAAAGCCGTTTACAGTTTGAACGTTTCTCGTTCCCACGCTCCCGCGTGGGGATGCATACCATACTGGTTCCTGCGCTGAAGAATGAGAACCAGGTAAAAAGCAACATCTGCAAAGGATGAATCAGGTTTGAAGGATGCCCAAATTTCTAATTTCTATTTTCAACATTCCGTGAACTGTTACGCTGATTATTACTCCTCCACACGGATCGTTACGGTCTTGCCGGTCAGGATATCAAGATTATTCAACAATAAAACGGCCTTCTGAACATCGCTTTCACGCGCCTCGTGGGTCAACATAACGATCGGTACTGAACCGTTTATCTGCCTCCCCTTCTGAATTACTGATGAAATACCGATATGGTTTTCACCAAGAATACCGGAAATCATTGAAAGGACACCAGGCCTGTCAAGCGCTGTAACCTTTAAATAGTAGGAAGTTATTAATTCTTCCATAGGCTGAATCATAATCTCTTTGTCAGGCGGGTGGATATGCCCAAGGGGAGGCACGAATCCTTTCAGTCCCACCCTGATCTGTCTTGACATGTCCATAATATCAGCTACTACCGCACTTCCTGTGGAACTTTTCCCGGCTCCAAGACCGTAATACAGATTCGGACCGACAAAATCGCCATCAATATAAATGGCATTATACTCGGAATTTACATTTGCCAGGATATGGTTTTTGGGGATCATGGCCGGATGAACCCTTGCCTCAATACGATCATCCAGCATTCTCGCAATAGCAAGTAACTTAACACTGTAACCGAGTTCACGAGCAAAACGTATGTCGTCAGGAGTCAGAGAATCAATACCCTCCCTGTAAATATCCTCAAAAGGAGCGGTTGTTCCAAAGTTAATAGATAAAAGAACGGCCAGTTTATGCGCGGCATCAGCGCCATCCACGTCAAGGGTGGGTGGATCCTCGGCAAAGCCCAGATTTACCGCATCCTGAACAGCCTGAGAATAAGAAAGACCTTCCTTTGCCATTTTGGTCAAGATAAAATTGGAGGTACCATTCAAGATTCCCAGAATGGTTTGAATACGGTTGGCAGACAGGCCGCCTTTCAAGGCGCCGATAATCGGTATTCCCGCTCCCACACTTGCCTCAAAGGCCAGGCCGCTCCCATATCTTTCGGCCGCCTCAAATATTTCTTTTCCGCACTCGGCAAGAAGGGCCTTATTGGCGGTAACCACATTCTTGCCTCTTTCAATCGCCTTAAGGATATACTCCTTCGCTTTTGTAGTGCCGCCGATAAGCTCCACTATTATATCGATATCAGGATCATCAATCACATCCATGGCGTCTTTTGTAAATAGAGAGTGATGAACCTCCACACCCCTGTCAGTCTTTATATCGAGATCTGCTATTTTTTTAACTATCACATCCATTCCGACCCGGTTTGTTATGATCTCACGATTTTTTGTGAGCACCTCAAAAGTTCCAACACCCACGGTACCGAAACCGATAATTCCAACATTGATAACAGACATTTATACCTCTTTTTTACATTTGAGCCGGTTTCAAAATATCTATTTCTAAGTTTGCACTTATCTGCCCAATCTCTGTGCCAACCCGGGCCACGACATTTACAGAATTTGCTTAAGTCCCTTAATGGCCTGTCTAATACGATGCGGATTTTCAACCAGAGCAAAACGCACATAATCATCGCCATACTCTCCAAACCCAATTCCCGGAGAAACAGCCACCCCGGCTTTTTCAATAAGCATCTTGGAAAACTCAACAGAACCCATTTCCCGATATATTTCCGGTATCTTACCCCATACGAACATTGTGCCTTTCGGCTTTTCTATGTGCCAGCCAATGCGGTCCAGGCCGTTAATCAGGACATCACGGCGCTGCTTGTAGATCTCCACTATTTCTTTAACGCAATCATCCGGCCCATTTAAAGCAATAATAGCGGCAATCTGAATTGGCTGAAACATACCGTAATCAAGATAACTCTTAATCCTTCTAAGCGCTCCTACAAGTACCGGATTTCCAACACAAAACCCGACCCGCCATCCCGGCATGGAATAGCTCTTGGAAAGGCTGAATAGTTCAGCCCCAATATCCCTGGCGCCGGGAATCTGTAAAAAACTTGGGGGTTTGTAACCGTCAAATACTATATCCGCATAAGCAAAATCATGTATAACAATCATGTCATGCTCTTTGCAGAAATCGACAATTTTCTCAAAGAACGCTCTGTCAACAACAGATGTAGTGGGATTATGAGGGTAAGAAATAATGAGCATCTTCGGATTAGGCCAGGTCTGTTTGGTAGCAGCAAGCAAGTCCTCAAAAAAATCCCTGTCCGATCCGATCGGTATGCTTCGCAAGTCTCCGCCGGCAATAATAACGGAATAGGGATGGATAGGATAAGTGGGGCTTGGAGAAAAAACCACATCTCCCGGGCTTATAGTTGCGAGTACCAGGTGGGAAAGACCCTCTTTGGCACCGATTGTTACTATGGCCTCATTATCAGGATCCAGATCAACGTCAAAACGCCTTTTATACCATGCGCATATTGCCTGTCTCAGTCTGGTAATACCCATAGAAGCGGAGTATCTGTGGTTATGAGCTTTTTGTGAAGCCTCAACCAGCTTGTTAACGATATGCTTTGGAGTGGGAATATCCGGATTTCCCATGCCAAGATCAATGATATCTTCCCCTCTATGTCTTGCATCCATTTTGATTTTATTGACTGTTGCAAAGACATAAGGAGGCAAACGGTTCATCCTTCTGAATTCCTGCATGGTTAAAATCTCCTTGATAATCAGCGCCTGAACGAAAACCTCATCAATCAAAATAAAACGAGGTGTTATTGTATATTTATTTATAATGAAGTTTTAGGTTTTAAGTGTCAGGTGTTAAAAAAACAGTAATTATTCAGCTACCGATCTACGTTGATCATCTCTGATATTTTTTCTTTTATTATCATATACAAATTTTTTGAATTCCGGTTTCCTGCCGAAATTTAATAATGAACCAACTTCAAAATGTGTTGCCCTCAAGCAATAGATTAATCGAGCTTCATGTGCAATGGCAAGAGTACGAACCGCTTTTTAAACCTATCTGTATTCATCTGTGTGAATCGGTGGATGAATTGAAATATAACCTTGAGGGCTAATGTCTAAAAGCTAACAGATAGAAGCTCAAAAACTTCAGTTTGGAAAACATCCTTAATCTACCGGAAATATGCCACTTTCAGCTTTCCCTTCAGACACTAATCAGGGAATCCTGTAACCTGAAAATTAGATTTTTATCAAATTACAGCTTGATTGACAAGAGAAAAGATTTGACAATAAAATCAGTTAATAATAAATATTAATAATCGTTCACAGATTCACAGATTCACAGGTTCAGGGGTTCAGGGGTTCACAGGTTCAGGGGAAAAGGAGGCATTTAAAACCCGAAATCCTTGTTACAAATACTCATTTTCCCAAGTAACCGCCAATTTGGCTCCACATTCCGGATCAGAGCTCCCAAAGATGGTCCTCTTCTCATTAATACGCATTCAAAACGCGGTCCGGAGACAGGAATAAAAACTTGAACCTTTGAACGGTTATGGTGAAAGAGGTCGAGCGAGAACCAACCGTGAACGCATAAAAAGGATCAAAGCAAATGGTACAGGAAAAAGCAAAGGGAAAATATGCTGAGGCCGGCGTTGATATTGATGCGGGCAACAAACTTGTTGATCTTTTAAAACCGATTGTGAGCAAGACATTCAAGTCTGGTGTCATTACCGAAATAGGAGGTTTTGCCGGACTCTTTTCGTTGAATGTCCAGCATGTCAAAAATCCTGTGCTTGTAAGTTCCACAGACGGAGTAGGAACAAAGCTGAAGATCGCATTTATGCTTGACAAGCATGATACAATCGGTATCGATCTTGTTGCCATGTGCGTGAACGATATTATGGTTCAAGGCGCTACGCCACTATTTTTCCTCGATTATATATCGATGTCAAAGCTGGATGTTAACAAGGCCGTGGATATTGTAAAAGGAATTGCCCACGGTTGCCAGGAGGCCAATTGCTCGCTCATAGGCGGAGAAACCGCTGAACTGCCCGGTTTTTATGCAGAAGGCGAATATGACCTTGCCGGTTTTGTAGTCGGGCTGACCGATAATGAAGACATCCTTGACGGTTCCGAGATTGCGGTTGGCTACCAGCTCATCGGCATAGGTTCAAGCGGGCTGCACAGCAATGGTTACTCGCTGGTGCGCAAGATCTTCTTTGAAGGTCTTAAGATGTCTGTAGATGATTATGTTGAAGACTTTGGCAGGACGCTTGGGGAAGAACTTCTTGAGCCAACACGTATATATATTAATACAATAAAAAACCTGAGACGGGACTTTAAGATTTATGGCATTTCACATATTACCGGCGGCGGACTTATCGACAATCCTCCCCGGATTCTGCCAAAAGCCTGTAAGGCCGTTATAAAAAAATCGAGTTGGACACCCCAGCCAATATTTTCCTATCTTCAAAAAGCAGGCAGTATCTCAGATTGGGAAATGTTGAGAACATTCAACAACGGCCTTGGCCTGGTGCTTGTAGTAAGCGAGGAGCAGACGAACGAGGTGCTCTTGAGGCTGGAAGCGATGGGGGAAGCCGCATACCATATCGGCTCGGTGGAACCAAGGGATGATAATGAAAAAGCTGTCCAATTTTCAGATTGACCCCCCCTGCTTTAACAAAAATTTCCCTATTATGGTCAGCGCCTGCCTTCTTGGAATTCATTGCAGATACGACGGAGGACATTCATGCTCCCTTTCACTTCGTGATTTTGCATCTTCCGCTCAGTTCATACCTTTTTGCCCTGAACAATTAGGAGGACTTTCTACCCCAAGACCCCCTGCTGATATAATTGGCGGTGATGGTCACGATATCCTTTCTAATAGAGCAAAGGTAATAAATATTCAGAGTGAGGATGTAACAAAAGCTTTTGTAAGGGGCGCAGAGGAATCGTTGGTAATTGCCGGGTTAACCGGTTCTTTAATAGCTGTCATGAAAGACAGAAGTCCTTCCTGCGGCCTCAAAACACCCTATTGTGAAAAACCTTCAGGCTCCGGAACAGGAATCACTGCAGCTCTTTTCAAATCTCACGGTATCAAAATAATAGAGCTTGGAAGAGATGATCCCTTTCCAAATCAAACCTTTATGATGTTTTTAAAAGAAATTGGCTAACCGTTCAGGGTTTAATGGTAATAGCTCATAAAATTTCAGGTTTAGGCAGTCAATGAAAGAACGGCAAGGGTTCGCGCAAAAATAACTTTACAGAATTGGCACTCAGATTTTATTTTTGCGCGAGTCCTGACCCTGAGCCGTGAATCTTCGAACCTGTTAATAATTACAGCGCTTTTAAGAACCTGCTTCAGGAGTATATATGTTCGGTCTTGGTCCCACGGAATTAATTATCATAGCGATTATTCTTCTTCTGCTGTTTGGCGCAAAAAGGATTCCGGAAATAGGGAAAGGAATTGGAGGCGCTATAAAAGAATTTAAAAAAGTTAAAAAAGAGATAAGCCTTGGTGAGGAGGATAATGTCAAGGAGAACAAGAAGACGCAAGGGGAGAAGCAAGAACCGCCCGCGCTTGAAGCAAGAATAGCTGATAAAATCTCGGATCAGATTCCGGGAGTAAAAAAGGCTGAGGAAATCAAAAAAAAGGCAGATAAGATAAAAGAGATAATATAATCGTTCACAGGTTCCGGCTTCACCTGTTCAAATACAATTTTGAAAATGCATGCCATATGGGTTCCCACGCTGGGGCATGGGAACCAGGAGATGATTTATTGGACAGACACAAGCAAAAAGATTGATTAAAAAATATATACTGCATAGAGGTCTATCATTTCAGGGCAGGCACAGGGGGGGTGCCCATTAGAAAAATATTACCGATTGAAGTTGGTTTGTCACCTCTTTAAAATAAGAATGTCCAAAAAATCACGTTTAAAATGCCATTCTTTCCGAGGTCTGCCACTAAGGGTTCGCGCAAAAATAACTTTACAGAATCGGCGCTCGGATTCAGGTTAGGTCCGGTAGATTTTGAAGAGCAAAAGGCGCAGTAATTCTGCCGAAAATGACCTGAAGATGAGATACCGAAATATTACGTTATTTTTGAGCAAGCCCTAACTTAAAGCGAGAGCCTTCCTGCCATTTTGGCTTCATGGTTGATTGAAGTTACAGGTTTCGGCGGATTAAGCGAAACGAATCCACCGAAAAGCGGAAAGTGTCCCGCCTTAAGTTGGCAGCCTGTTTATAACTAACCGAAATAATATCTGTTTTTAGTTTTTGTTCTGACACTAAATAAGGGTTTCTATGACAAATACAGTATGTGAGTTGCCGAACTATAATCCCCCCTCTGATGAAATAATAGACATCCTCCAAAAGAGCAGGAAAATTGCCATTGTGGGGATATCTAAAAAAGAATCAAGAGACAGTAACAAAATTGCGCGATATCTTCTGGAACAGGGATATGAAATAACGCCTGTAAACACCGGACAAAGGGAAATATTAGGCAGGCCCTGTTTTAAAACCATAGACCATCTCCCTTTTGCAGTTGATATGGTTAACCTGTTTATTGAACCGAAAAGGGTGCCGAAAGTGGTTGACCAGGCTATTGACATGCAAATCCCGGTTATATGGACACAGATAGGCGTAACCCATAACGAATCAGCGCAAAAAGCCAGGGATGCAGGTATCAAAGTTGTCATGAATATGTGTATCATGCAGGAACATATGAAAATGACAAAGCTTTGATGTGCCCATACTTTTCACAAAAGAGCAAAGCCGAATGGTTAAACATTAGAGACGAGGACGAACGAACATCCCCAAGCAGGCGCACGGATTTGAAGCATGAGCATTAAATCAAGTATCATGACAAAAGGCAAAAGTTCTATTTATATATGCCAAAATTGCGGGTACCAAACACTGAAATGGATGGGAAGGTGCCCTGATTGCAGCCAATGGAATTGTATGGTAGAGGAGGTAGAAGAACCTTCCGAACCCGGGATGAAAGAACCGGTTTTTTTCTCCATAAGCGAGCCGGAAAATATATCCGCCATTTCGCTTGCTCCTGAGATGCGCTTGAAAACAGGTATTGCAGAATTTGACAGGACACTTGGGGGTGGCATAGTCCCCGGTTCCATGATTTTGATTGGCGGTGATCCAGGGATCGGAAAATCGACCCTCATTCTCCAGGCGCTTGATAGATTATCTTGTGAAGGTTTTTGTTCTCTTTATCTCTCCGGTGAGGAATCAGCTCAGCAGATCAAGTTAAGGGCGGATAGAATCTCAGTGCATTCAGAGAACCTCTATGTTGTCACAGGAACCTGTCTGGAAGAGTTTACTAAAAAAATTGACAATCAAAGGCCGGATGTAATTGCTGTAGACTCGATCCAGACTATTTATACAAATACAATCGCATCTGCCCCCGGAAGCGTCGGACAGGTGAGGGAGGTTGCTTCCAGGTTAATGGGGTTTGCCAAAAAAACAGGCATTCCCATCTTTTTGATCGGTCATGTCAACAAAGAAGGAGCCATCGCAGGTCCAAAAGTCCTCGAACATATGGTTGATACGGTTTTATATTTTGAAGGGGACATGGGGCATCTATACAGGATCGTGAGATCGATCAAAAATCGTTACGGCTCCACAAATGAGATCGGGGTGTTTGAGATGAAGGATACTGGACTGAGAGAAGTGGGAAATCCATCCAGTATCTTTCTTGATGAAAGACCGCTAAACCTGTCCGGTTCCGTGGTGATCCCATGCCTTGAGGGAACAAGACCCCTGTTAGTGGAAATACAGTCCCTTGTCGGTTCAAGTCCTTTCGGTATGCCTAGAAGAACATCAATCGGCATTGACCATAACCGCATATCCCTGCTTGTTGCGGTTCTTGCAAAGAGAATAGGTCTGGAATTAGGGGATCAGGATATTTTTGTCAATGTGGTGGGCGGGTTGAAAGTCGATGAACCGGCCGCTGATCTTGGTATTGTTTCCGCAATGATATCAAGTTTTTTAAACAGACCTGTGGACCGTAAACTTGTCATGTTTGGCGAAGTAGGCCTTGCAGGTGAAATTCGTGGTGTCAGCCGGGCCGGACTAAGGATCAAAGAGGCAAAAAAGCTCGGTTTTTCAAGGTGCCTGCTGTCAAAGAACAGCCTGAATAGTTTAGGATCTCAAGGAAAGATGGAACTTTTGGGATTAGAATCGATCCAGGATCTTTATGAACTACTCTTTAACCCGGATTCTTCACTGACCTCCGTAACAAGATAACTGAGAACCTGCAAATGGAAGATGTGAAAACGGAATCACGGTTTCGGATTGAGGGCTATCGTTCCTGAACAGCGTCTGAACGGAAAGCTGAAATTGTTATATTTCCGGCAGATTAAGGATATTTCCCAAATCGAAGTTTTTGAACCCGCAGCTGTTAGTCATTAACGTTTAGCTTTTAAAATCAAACAGATAGTTCATTCATCCAATAGCTGACAGATAGAGACTATGGAACGAGGACAAATTAACTTTCCCAGCTATGGGACTGAAAATAAATAACTCATCGTTTTCGCATCCCTGCTTCAGGCCATCTTCAGCCGATCCTCAATCACAAAATCCTTGGTGTAGTCCTGCTATGCCTGCGGTTTTGTTCAATCTGATCGACTAAACCTGACCCAAATCCGTGCGCCTGCTCGGGGATGTTATTTTGTCCTCGTCCCTAACAGCTTTTCGAAAATTTCGTTTTTTGAATAATGTTTAACTAACCAAAATAATATCTGTTTTCAGCTTTTGTCCAGACACTAACCAACTCTTTTCAGATATGATTGCACTTTGGAATAGATCTTTGAAATTTTATCCGATTTGGGCAGGATATCGCGGATTATCTCTATGTAGCCTCTCTCTTGAATAAGCTGGAATGTCCTTTTGAAATTAACATCATAAACCCATCCTATCTGAAGCAGTTTGAAATCATTAAGCGTCTTGATAGAACTGAATTTTACAATCTTTTCCGCCATTAAATCTTTTAATGTTTCATCTGATATTTCCGGGGAATCGGGCAGACCGAGTTCAATGGCTTTGTTTTTAGTTCCACCCGTTTTGAGATAATAATCAGTAACTACACGCCAGATATCCAGTTTATCTGCGTCACGGAGCAGCCTGGAAAAGAGGAGACATTTTTCGGTTTCGTCTGTCGGGAGTTTTGCCCGGTTGTGATAGGTAATTGCTCGAAGGATAAGTTCGCTTGTGGGCAGATCAATCTTTTTTAAAACCCCTTCTTCCCGCAAGATCCTCACTCCGAGAATAGCATGGTTTTCAGATTCAGAATCAACAAACGTGGCATAACGAAAGTACTGCTCAAAACGCCCGATATCATGAAAAAGGGCTATTACTTCCGCGAGACAAAGACTATCATTTTCCAGGTTCAGGCTTTTCCCAATATCCAGAATTTCCGCACAAACTCTCATAGAGTGCTTTTCTTTCAGGTCTATATTACGTTGATTTTCAGGGTCATCAAAGTGAAATCTTTTTACATAATCTTTAAACCAGGCCTTCATGGCCAATACTGTTTCATGATCTATCATAACCACAATATCTCCAAATTTATTTAGCAACTTTTGTACTTTTAGATCGAACAAACCTGACCTAAATCCGTGCGCTTACTTGGGGAAGTTATTTCATCCTCGTCCCTTCCGCTATTTCATAACTTTACAAAACTTGAATCGTTATGTAACATAAAAAATTTGATTTAATTTCCGATTTATCATCTTAGGAGAATAACTGTTTGAAACTATTACTTAAATTGTCAGCTTATTTTTTTTTAATTTTGATTGTTATTTCAGCTTCCGTCGGTATTATTTTCTGGTACATCTGGTCAAGCAATCTTCCTTATATCGGCTCGCTTAAAGAATATCGCCCCCCCATCATTTCAGAAATCTACAGCAATGACGGAGAGGTTATCGGCAGATTCTGGGATGAAAAAAGGATAGTTGTGCAGTTAACCGAGTTGTCCCCTTATTTGATCAAGGCCTTTCTCGCTTCCGAAGATGCCCGGTTTTATGAACATAAAGGGGTCGATTTCATGGGAATTGCCAGGGCCCTTATAAAGAACCTGACAGCAGGCAGGATCGAACAGGGAGGAAGTACGATTACACAGCAGGTCGCAAGATCTCTGCTTCTCAAAAATGCCAAAAAGACTTACAGGAGAAAAGCCAGAGAAGCGCTCCTGTCATTGCAGATAGAAAAAAACTTTTCAAAAAAAAGGATACTCTTTCTCTATCTGAACCAGATATACCTCGGACATGGGGCCTATGGAGTAGAGGCAGCAGCCCGCACATATTTTGACAAAACTGCCGGCGAGTTGTCTCTCGCAGAATCAGCCCTCCTTGCAGGACTTCCACAGGCTCCTTCAAGATATTCACCGTTGTCTCATTTTGAACGTGCAAAGGCAAGACAAAAATATGTCCTTAAAAGGATGCTTGAGAATGGTTTTATTGCCAAAGATCAATATATATATGCCTTAAACGAAGATCTTCACATCGGTTCAGCCACTAACAACGCCTTTTTTAAGGCCCCGTATTTTACCGAATCCATTCGCAGGCGTGTTATTGAAAAATATGGCAGGGACACCCTTTATCGCGGTGGCATCAAAGTTTATACGACGCTCGACCTTAAGGCACAGAGACTGGCAAGGGATGCCTTAAAAAGAGGACTTTACGAGCTGGATAAAAGAGAGGGGTACAGAGGGCCGATATCAAACCTTTCGCCCGAGGAAATTCCTGATTACATTGTTTCAGCAACCAAAAAATTTGAATTATCTCCGCCTGAACCCGGTTCTGTTATTGAAGCGCTTGTTCGGAAGGTAAATGATAGTAAAAATGAAGTTATAGTCAGCATTGGCGGTAAGTCAGGCAGACTTGCTCTTTCCGATATGAAATGGGCAAGGAGTCCTGATTTGAAAGTCGCATATTATTCAATTAGCGTGAAAAAACCATCTGAAGTACTGAGAGAAAGAGATATTATACTTGTTAAAATATTAAATGAAAAGTTCAGGCCTCCATATGATTATGATGTTTCATTGGAGCAGGTTCCTGTTGGTCAGGGAGCGCTTTTATGTATGGCGCCTGAAACTGGGAAAGTAATAGCAATGATTGGCGGAAGAGATTTTAAGAACAGCCAGTTTAACAGGGCTACCCAATCAAAACGTCAGCCGGGTTCAGCTTTCAAGCCTGTTATTTTTGCTGCCGCGCTGGATTGGGGCATGAAACCGAATGATCTTATTATAGATGCCCCTTATGTCTCAGATCAAAATTCTGATGAGGAAACCTGGAAGCCTAAAAATTACAAAGATAAATTTTACGGCCCGACACTATTCAGAACAGCCCTTGCCGAATCCAGAAATGTTATCACAATAAAAATATTAAAAAAAATAGGGATAAACTATGCGATAAAGTATGCCGAAAAGATGGGAATTAAATCTGATTTAAGCCATGATCTCTCAATAGCATTAGGCTCTTCCGGCGTTTCATTGATGGAAATCACAAATGTCTATTCGGTCTTTGCAAATGGCGGCAAGCTTGTAAAACCGATTTTAATTGAACGAATCGTTGATAGAACCGGCATGGTTCTTGAGGAGAATTACCCTGAAACAAAAGAAGTTATGTCAACGGAAAGCGCCTATGTAATGACGGACCTTTTAAAGGCGGTTATCCAGGAAGGAACCGGATGGAGAATCAAGGCCTTAAAGAGACCCGCTGCAGGTAAAACGGGGAGCACCAATAACCTGCGTGATGCATGGTTTATGGGATATACGCCCGAACTGGTGACAGGAGTCTGGGTCGGTTATGACAATCAGAAATCAATGGGCAAAGGCGAAACAGGTTCAAGGGCGGCAAGCCCGATATGGCTTTATTTTATGTCTGATGTTCTCAAAGGGCATCCGATAGTTGATTTTCACGTCCCTGAAGGAATAATTTTCGCAAAGATTGACGCCAGTACCGGCCTTTTGAGCAGTCCGCATTCCCGAAAAACCCTGTTACAGGCATTCAAGGAAGGAACAGAACCAACAGAGTATTCTCCAATGCCGAAATCTCCAAAGCCGGACCAGTTTTTCCAGTTCGATATGGACAACTGATATAATAGGGTGAATAATGTAATAATAAGCGTAAATCTGCCGGGCGCAATATGCAAAAGCTGTTACCTAAATCCTGCAAGCGTCGAGTTTGCCGAAGATGCAAGGCGGCAAGGGCGCAGACGTACTACGATACTTCAAGTCCTTGCCAACACCGCAGATTCGGTAAACTCGGCACTCCTTAAGGGT
>Ga0164318_10002776_pt1 | contig 16356 bp, 16 predicted proteins | sample GuaBasSedimGuay9_FD_113734 | JGI IMG/M metagenome (GOLD analysis project Ga0164318, IMG submission 113734) | Subseafloor sediment microbial communities from Guaymas Basin, Gulf of California, Mexico - Guay9, Core 4571-4, 0-3 cm | ecosystem: Environmental > Aquatic > Marine > Hydrothermal vents...
GGTATAAAATATGAATATAACAAAAAAACCAATCAGAAATTGTCCTATACACCACAACAGACGGCAAAATCAAAATCGATACGATTTTCCAAAGCGAAACCATCTGGTTAACTCAAAAAAAAATAGCAGAACTTTTTGATGTCAAGCGGTCAGCCATAACAAAACACCTGAAAAATATTTTTTAAAGCGAAGAACTGGATAAAAAAGTGGTAAGTTCCATTTTGGAACATACCACTCAGCATGGCGCTATTAAAGGTAAAACACAAACAAAGCCGGTAAAGTATTACAACCTTGATGCTATAATAGCCGTTGGATATCGGGTTAATTCCAAAAGAGCTACCCAATTTCGAATATGGGCAACTAATGTCCTGAAAGAATATATCATCAAGGGCTTTGCCATGGATGATGAACGTCTCAAACAGACAGATAAATGGGATTACTTTGATGAGTGGCTGGAGCGTATTCGGGATATTCGGGCTTCGGAAAAGCGATTTTATCAAAAAATCCGTGATATTTATACCACAGCCATAAATTATGATAAAACCTCTGAACAGGCACAGTTTTTTTTAAGAAAGTACAAAATAAAATGCTCTGGGCTACAACCGGAAAAACAGTTGCGGAACTCATTGAAAATCGTAGTAATCCCGATGTTCTAAATATGGGACTAACTTCATGGCGAGGTTCAATTGTACGAAAGCAGGATGTTTCCATTGCCAAAAATTACCTGAATGCTGATGGAATAAAAGACCTGAACGAAATTGTCACCATGTATCTGGATTATGCGAAAAGGCAGGCTCGTCAGAGGAGAACCGTTTCTATGGAACTAATCTTACTTACAAATAAATATCAATCGTTGGAGGATGCAAAAGAAATATTGGGAGACGCAGCAAATATCAGTTCATTGTTTATAGAATTTCAGCAATATCTGTATCTTCAGAAAGTGGCATAAATTAAAGTCCAGCACATCTTGTGATTGCTTTGAAACAGGCCCCGGCGCGGTAATTATTTTCGCCTGTATTTGCCCGGCCTGCGTTTACCTTTAAAGGGTTTTCTTTTTTGATATGCAGGTTTTTTAGGAACATATTTTTTCTCAGGCTTTGGCAGTGGTTTGTCCAGTTCCTCTGACGGATACTCACATTCGATTTTGTTTCCCAGCACTTCTTCTATCTTGGGAATAAAAAAGGAACTCATTTCATCTGCAAAGCTGATGGAAGTTCCTGTGGCACCAGCCCTTCCAGTTCTTCCGATTCTATGGATATAGTGTTCAGGTTCGTAAGGGAGATCATAGTTAATGACATGACTGATGCCTTCAATATGCAGTCCGCGGGCAGCCACATCCGTTGCCACTAAAATATTGATCCTGCCATTCTTGAAATTATTTAAGACCTTAAACCGTTTGTCCTGGGCGACATCTCCCGACAGTACACCGCATTTCTGGCCGTACCGGTCAAGTTTTTCCGACAGGATTCTTGCGGTATCTTTACGATTTACAAACAAAAGAACGCGTTTTAGCTGTTCATTGTTGATCAGGTTATAGACATGTTTAAATTTATCTTTTTCAGTTGAAATATAGATGATCTGATGGATGCTGTCGGCAGCAGCCTGTTCAGGATCTATTTCTATCTGAACGGCTCCTTTGGTCGTCCAGCTCTCTGCCAGCCTTAAGACATCCGCTGTTAAAGTGGCGGAAAAGAAAAGGGTCTGACGATTATTTTTGTGGGGTGTTTTTAATATAATCCTGCGGACATCCGGAATAAACCCCATATCCAGCATCCGATCCGCTTCATCAATAACAATAATTTCAATTTTGGAAGGATTGATCAATCGTTTACCCATGAAATCAATGAGACGTCCTGGAGTTGCAACAATAACATCCACCGGTTTTTGTTTCAACATGATCTGCTGCTGTTTATAGCCTGTCCCGCCAAAAATGGCTATAATTCTTAAGTTGGTATATCTGGCAAGTTCCTTGAAATCTTTTTCAATCTGATAGACCAGCTCTCTTGTCGGAGCAAGAATAAGGGCTCTTGGGGTTCCATTCCTGTTTTTAAATGCCTTTTTTATGAAGGCTGAAAGGATGGTGATAATAAAGCTGGCACTTTTACCGGTACCGGTTTGGGCCTTTGCAGTGGCATCCGTTCCCAGCAGTGTATGGGACAACAACTTTGCCTGGATTGGGGTACAATAGTTGAATTTTAGATCGGAAATGGCATGCATGACACTCAATGGCAGATCCAGATCATGAAATCTTGTTTCCCCTTCCTTTGGTTCTACAGCAAAATCATTAACAGACCATTTTTTTTCCCTGTATTGTGAGTGGGGTCTTGGGGGCCGTTTTTTTTGAATTTTGTTTTTGGGGCTGGAAGGTGGTGAAACAACAGTTGATGATGGTGTTGGGGATGGATCTGTTGGGTGCTTTTTGCTAAAAAGCGTATTTAAAAATAGAAAAAATTGTTTCAATCGTTGCTTTCTTTTTTTAGGTTAAAATGTTGACAGCCTGCCTGCTTTCAAATGGTTTTTAGCAGACAGGCTGTTATTTGTGAAGCGAAAAATATTAAAATTTGATTTTATCCCCCGGCGACCAGGGGCAGCAGTTGAATCTTGGAGTTGTCCGGTATAGTTGCTTTGGCAAAATTCGGACTTGAAACAAGTTTGCCGTTTAAGCGGACGACTGCGCAGAACTCAACTTTTTCAAGGGTTAATAAAAGAGAGGCAATGGTCATATTTTCAGACCATGGTACCTTCTTTTCATTAACTTCTATCATCTGTTATTCAACTCCATTTTTCTTTAAGATTTCCATGACGTCGGGAAAATCAATGCCCAGGCGTTTGACGGTTTTAACGGTGGGGATTCCATTCTGAGTCCATCCGCGCCGTTCATAAACGGCATCTTTGAGCAGTTCATACTGTTCTTCTCTTTTTTGTCTTAAAACCGCGACTTTGTCCTTTGAACTCATCTTATTGATATCCAATCCATATTTTTCTTTAAGCTGGTCATCATACCTGTCTTTTCGTGATTCATATTCTTCAACGGTTACCGGACCTACTGCCCTGTAGGGGACTGTATCATGCTCTCTTGTCCCGTAGCCCATTTTCAGGTTGAAAACTCTCTGGAAATTATAAACAGCCTCACTCATGGAAATGAGATCATCGGGCTCTGATTTTCTGCCGGTAACAGCAGAAAAGAATTCGGCATACCAACCCAGATGTTTAGCGACCTTGGCGGGTTCCTGGGTGTTTTTATTGTCTTCAGGAACAATATCATTCCAGGGCAGTTTGCAAAGGCCGCAAAGACCGAACCAGGTTCTGAACATGGGAAACCAGTGGAGGGCCTCTGCCTTGTCTTCAAAAGTGGGCATAAAATTGTGAACCATATCAAGGAAGATGAGCCAGGCTTCATCATGCTGGGGGCCTTTCAAAGCAAGCCCGTATCCCCCCTGCTGGGCAAGGGATTCTTTTGTGATATATTCGGAAAATTCAAGCCCCTTGGATTCCATACCAATGTCCTGCATAAAAGCCATATCTGCACCAAAGTCTTTAGCAAAGAGCTCTTTCATTTTTCTGATGCCTTTGCCGACAATGGCACCAAATCCTTCACCCCGCGCCATCTGGTGAATGATCTCCAAGGCATTAAATCGACTGCCAAAGCTTAGATCCATTCCATCGGTTTGGTCGGTTGTGAGCAGTTTGTTCTCAAAACATTCCATGACAAATGCAATGGAAGTCCCCACGGAAATAGTATCCAGTCCATAGGCATCACAATAAAAATTAATTTCAAGGATGGTATGGGCATCAAAAATACCCAGACTGGAACCGCAGCCTGCGACTGTTTCATATTCAGGGCCGTCTACAAATACTTTTTTCCCCCTGTAAGGGCCTGTAAACGGTGAAAAATCTTTCACCCCGTGGGAGCAGGCAACGGTACATCCCTTCCAGCAGCCATCAAATCCCTTGTCAAATATATGTTCATAAACCTCTTCACCAATGACTTTACTCTCCGGATGAGATCCGAATTTGAAGTTATGAACCGGCAGGCAGTCATGATCATTCATAATGGGTACAAGGTGAGTTGTTCCCACCAGTGACATGCGATTCTGCTTGGGATCAAGTGTACGGATTTCTTTTGCATGGGTTTTGGTAACGAGTTTAAGTGCATCAAGATCTGCCGGGTTGTTGGATTTCATTGAAATGGCACCGCATCTTGCCACAATGGCTTTAACTTTTTTGTCGGCAAAAACAGTTCCGATACCTCCCCGGCCGGCCTGTTTATATCTGACCCTTTTACGTCCGGCATCCCACCAGGAAAAGTTCAGGCATCCAAAGAAGGTGTGTTTGGCACCCGGACCTGCTGTGACAACGGAAACATTGACCGGTTTTTCCTTATCAAAATGGTGGGTCAAAACATCCGAAAGTTCATAGGAGTCTGTCGGAAGATTGTTTGCTTCAAAAATTTTAATTTTATTTTCAATTCCGTCAATGAAAATAACGATATCTTCTTTTGCTTTGCCGTCAACCTGTATCACGTCAAATCCGGAAAATTTTTTATAGGGCCCAAAGTATCCGCCCACATTGGAATCAATGGGTGCACCCGTTAAAGGAGAAATAGATGTCACAATACTTTTCCCACCTCCGGGATATCCCGGGGTTCCTCCCAGAGGACCCGACGAAATACAAATAGTATTTTCAGGATCATTCCATTTGGTGTCGCCTGAAACCGCATTCCACATCAGCCAGAGATCATATCCTTTTCCCCCGATAAATTTATTTTTTATCTTTTCTTCAATGGGGTTAATGATGATATCGGATGTATCGAGGTTGATGCGAAGGGATTGATCGGTATAGCCTTTTTTGATTTCTGCCTTTTCATAAGATATGGTTTTAATTTCTTTAAAATTGACTGGGCTCATTTTGTTGCTCCTTTTAAACTAAAGTATCCTTGATTTAAATAGATTTTTTTGTGTCATTTATACCACATTTTATGATTCATGTATATAAATTTACAACCTCCAGATCAAGATTTGAAATGGTTAGACCATTATTATTATATCCACTATTAGATGTCAACCAGTGTAGGGAAATATTAAACCTTAAGCTAAATAGGTAAAAAAACTTGACTTTTTGCACTATTCATAGTTAATCAGAGCATTGAAAGGGTACAAATTATTGAAAAAAGGGTGTATAAATGCTCATATTAGCCAATTTTTTTGAAGCCATAGCCGTTGTTTTGGATTATGCGCTGACGTTTTATATGTGGATCGTTGTTGCCGGTGCGGTTTTGTCCTGGGTGAGCCCTGATCCTTACAATCCTATTGTACGGTTTATCAATATGGCAACCGAGCCTGTTTTTTATCAAATCAGAAAAAGGCTTCCCGTGAATTTCGGGGGGCTGGATATATCGCCTATTATAGTGATTTTAGTGATTATTTTTCTTCAGACATTTGTTGTGAACAGCCTTCACGGGCTGGCGCGCACAATCGTATAATGAAAAAAGGGGTATTCTTATGGGTATAACACCACTGGTTGTTAGACAAAAAGAGTTCACCACAAGATTCAGAGGATTTGATGTTCAGGAAGTGGATTATTTTCTTGAAGATGTGACAAAAGAACTGGATAATTTGAATCATACGATTCAAAGTCTTCACGAAGAAAATCACCGGTTGAATCTGGAAAATCAGGGCTATAGAAAAAGAGAAAATTCTATGAAAAATGCCATGATCCAGTCCCAGAAAGTTCTGGATCAGATGAAGGAAAATGCTCAAAAATCTTCACAAGTGATTATAGCCAATGCAGAAGTTGAAGCGGAAAAGATGTTAAACAGGGCGCACAAGAGGCTTTCACAACTGCATAGTGATATTATTGAGCTGAAACGTCAACGGATTCAGCTTGAAATGCAAATTAGTGCCGTACTTGAATCCCACTCTAAAATGCTTGAGATGACAAAGGAAGAAAATAAGGTTGCAGACGAAACTGATTCTACCTTGAAGTTTATCAAACAAGCATAACGTATCAACTGAATTATTAACGAAAAAAGGTATGGAAAATGGCTGAAATTGATGCTTTTTTTAAGCTGATGCATGAACAGGGTGCTTCCGACCTCCACCTGGCCTCAGGCCAACAACCGGCATTAAGGCTTCACGGCGATATTGAACGTATTAAATACGATACGCTGACCAGTGATAAACTACGGAGACTTTTATATGAAATAACATCCCAGGAGAAGATTAAGGTTTTTGAAGAATCCGGGGATGTGGATTTCGGTTATGAGATTCCGGGACTGGCCAGGTACAGGGCCAATTATTTTATGCAAAAAAGTGGTATCTCGGCTGTTTTCCGTGAGATCCCATCGGAAATACTGACAGCAGAACAGCTGGGACTTCCGCCTGTTATTTCAAAACTGGCCGATCTTCCAAGGGGACTTGTCCTGGTCACAGGGCCAACCGGATCGGGTAAATCAACGACTCTGGCAGCGATTATTGATCACGCAAACCAAACTAGAAAAGATCATATTATCACTGTTGAAGACCCCATCGAGTTTGTGCACAGAAGCCAGAATTGTATTGTGAGCCACAGGGAAGTGGGATTGCATACACAGACGTTTGCATCCGCATTAAGGGGGGCTTTGCGTGAAGACCCTGACATTATTCTTGTGGGTGAGTTAAGGGATCTTGAAACCATTTCTCTTGCCATAGAAGCGGCCTCCACGGGTCATCTGGTGTTTGGCACCCTGCATACCTCCAGTGCAGCCAAAACCGTTGATAGAATTATTGAAGTATTTCCCTCCACTGAACAGGCCCAGATACGGTCTACATTGTCTGATGGCTTAAGAGCAATTATTGCTCAGACATTGTTTAAGAGGGTAGATAAAAAGGGCAGGTGCGCGGCCTTGGAAGTTCTTGTGGCAACACCTGCCGTACGAAACCTCATCCGGGAAGCCAAAACACATCAGATCCCCTCCATGATACAGACAGGAAAACAATATGGGATGCAACTGCTGGATGATGCGATTATGCAATTGTACCAAAAGGGGTGGATCAGCCCTGATGAAGCATACGGGAAGGCGAATAACAAGTCTTTATTCAGGCCGCTGTTGAAGAATCCGCCGGCTGATTTTACAGAAGCGTAACGTTTTTTTAATTGAATGTAAGAGGAAGATGGTATGAAAAAACAGCAGATTGACCATATCCTTTCCAAAATGATGGACTCTCAAAACAATGTTTCAGACTTGAATTTTACGCCGGGTAAACCGTTACAGGTGGAAAGTTCCGGGCAACTGGTCCCTGTAAAGATGGACCCGGACTTTAACATATTAACACCGTTTCAAACGGAAATCGTTGCCTTGAATTTAATGAATAATTCTCGTAAATTAACCGAGACACTGATTCGGGAAGGATCTTGTGATCTGTCCTATCAACTGGGGGACAAAGCCCGGTTCAGGGTGAATATATTTTCAAGGTCAGGCAAATATTCCATTGTATTAAGAAAACTTGAAACAAAAATTCCCACCATTGAGGAACTGAATCTGCCGATTGCATTTCATACAATGGCAGAGGAGAGAAATGGTATTATTTTTGTCACCGGAGCTACGGGTTCCGGGAAATCAACATCCCTTGCAGCCCTGTTAGATAAAATTAATGAACAAAAATCAGTCCACGTTATTACCCTTGAAGACCCGATAGAATATCAGCATTCTCAGAAAAAATCCACTTTTAACCAGCGGGAACTGGGCGCTGATTTTGATACCTTTGCAAATGGTTTGCGAGCAGCTTTGCGGCAGGCACCAAAAGTGATTCTTGTGGGTGAAATGAGGGATCGGGAGACTGTAGAAATAGGTCTTTCCGCTGCTGAGACAGGTCATCTGGTTCTGTCAACACTGCATACGGTTGATGCCGGTCAAACGATTAATCGTGTCTTGGGGATGTTTTCCACTGAAGAAGAAAGACAGATCAGAATCCGTCTGGCAGATTCCATCAGATGGATTGTCTCCCAGAGGCTATTACCCAAAAGCAGCGGTGGCAGGGTGGCTGCCTTTGAAATTATGGGGTCTAATTTAAGGGTGAAAGATTCCATTCTCAATGGAGAGTCTGAAGGAAAGACATTCAATGATATCATTACCGCAGGCAAAGCCCAGGATATGGTTTCTTTTGATGAGTATATCATTTCTCTTTACGAAGAAGGAAATATCAGTGAGGATATCGCATCATCATATGCATCCAGAAAGGATATTGTCGGAAGAGGACTTGATTCGATAAAAAGTGCCCGTGGTGAGACCACAACGCACATTGATTCATTGGAAATTGATCATGGATATCAAGGAAGTTAAGCTATGAACGTGACATGTCATAATTGTAAAACAAAACTCAACATTCCGGATAACAAGATCCCCAGGGACAAGGCGTCAACATTTAAATGCCCCAAATGCAAAGAAAGGGTACATGTTCCTGCTGTAAAACAGCAGGAAACCGTCAGGGAAGATAAAGAACAATCCTTTCAACTCTCTTTTGATGAACGATTAAATGCTCTTATCTGTATTGATGGTGAGGGTTTGAAAAAAAAGGTGGTGGCTATTGTTAAACAGATGGGGCTGAATACTGAGGCAGTAAGCAATACCAAAGCTGCATTGAAAAAACTTGAATACCATATTTATCATCTGGTAATTTTTGATGATGCCTTTGATCAGAATACGGGTGTTTCAGGTATTCTTGACAGGATGAATACCAGTGATATGTCTTTGAGGCGAAGAATCTGCCTTGTCTGGCTCAGCAAACAATATAATACCAATGATAATATGGCTTCTTTGCATACCAGTGTAAACACGATTATTCATTTAGATGATACCCTTCAGATAGAAGCGCTTTTATCTAAGGCCTTAATGGAGCATAAAAATTTCTACACGGTATATCGTGAATCCTTGAAACTGGCCAGGAAAGCATAAAAAAAGGTATAGTTAATATTTTTTATGATTCAGCAATGGTATGAACCATTCAGTTTTTCTGAAGTTTTAAGAAGAACTTTTTCTTTTTTAAATATAGCGGTTTTTATCATTACGGCTATCGTTATTTTTTCTGAATTAAGGTTTGACTGGTTTGAAAATCTTGTCGGCTCTTATCTTGTTTCAACAAATGAGTCTCGCCCCGAAACAGGAGCTGTCTGGGATACAGGAAAACAAACGGCCAGTGCCCATGAGTACCTGAATGAAATTATCAGTAAAAAAGAAGATACCCGCCAAAGTGTTCATCAGGCAGAAACTTTTTTAGATCTTGCCTCAGGTATCCTGCCTGGTCAGTGGGTTACATTGGAGAAAGAGCAGTTTAAAAGACTTTATCTGACGCTTGAAAAACCCATTGCTCTGAAAATAATCGAACCGGCACAATTGGTATGGCTGTTGAATGGCGGCTCTCTGGACAGGATTTTCTGTGAAGGCATCACAGGGGGGATTAAACTATATTTTATTGATTCTGAGAACAGGGTGGTCAAACAGATTGATCTTGAGAAAGAAGATATCCTTGAAATAGAAAACGGTGGGAAACCTGTTCCAGGTGAACTTGCGGACATGGAGGGGTTTTCGGGGCGTATATATCCGGCCCGGGTTTTTTTTGACGCTCTGTTTAAACTGCCTGTTGATATTATTCCCGATCTGATGATGGATCCTAAACCTTTATTGAAACAGGATGGAAAGATCATTAATGTTGGTATCTGGAATGAAGCTATAAGTGGTTATATTAGACTTGGGTTTGAATTTGAAGAAAAGAAAAGCAAACAGGTTATTTTTATAAAAGGCCGTGAATGGGCGGTATGGCAGCTGAGCCTGAACCTTAAAGGAGAGGGCAATTGAATCTTTTTTTAAGGGTCATAAAGCTGGTTAGATTCTGCCTGTTTCTTGGCTTGATCCTTGTTTCCATCGGAATGCTTTGCGGGATGTTTCTGGTGTTTTATGCGGCAAAGGATCTCCCAAAACTTCCCTCGCCTTTAAGCCGCATTATTGAAAGACCTCAAACCCAGGTTTTTGCTTCAAACGGACAGGTGCTGATTACTCTTGGAGAGAGAAAAACCATTCCATTGAATATGGTATCCCAGGATTTTATCAATGCAATTCTTGCAACAGAAGACCACCGGTTTTTTGAACACCATGGGGTTAATAAGCTTCGAACCTTAAAAGGACTTTATATTACACTTTTTAAATCAGGAAAGGTCCAGGGGGCATCTACCATAACCCAGCAGCTTGCAAAAAATTTATTTTTCAGTTTTGAAAAAACATATCAGCGAAAATTTAAAGAACTGCTTGTGGCATTACAGATTGAGACGTCCAATACAAAACAGGAAATATTACATGCCTATATCAATCAGATTCACTTTGGTGCCGGTGCTCAAGGGGTTGAAAAAGCATCACGGGTGTTTTTTGGTAAATCAGCGCTTGATTTAAACCTGGCGGAAGCGGCACTCCTTGCAGGACTGCCCAAATCCCCTACGAATTATAATCCGTACAGGCACTATGACCGGGCGATAAAAAGGCGCAGGGTCGTCTTAAAAAGAATGGCACAAGTGGGGTTTATATCCGATCTTGAAGCTCAACAGGCCATGTTGAGCAGACCTGCACTTCATCATGAACAATCTGACTCAAGAACCGGAAGCTATTTTTTAGATGCACTGATAAATGATCTGATCCTGAAATATGGAGAAGATGTTGTTTATCATGGTGGTATCAAAGTCTTTGCAACCATTGATACAAGACTGCAGTCCTATGCCCGGCAATCTTTAAAAAAGGGCCTTGAAAGGCTTGATACCATGATGGGTATCCACCAGGAAAAAGAAGATCACCCCCAGGGGGCGCTTGTGGCCATAGATACCGGGTCCGGAGCAGTGAAAGCCCTGGTCGGGGGCCGTGACTATTACAAAAGCGAATTCAACAGGGCTATGAATAGCCAAAGGCAGTCGGGAAGTAGTTTTAAACCCTTTCTTTACTATTCAGCATTTAAAACTCTGGGGTTTCATCCAGAGACCATCATGACGGATATGCCTGTCTCTATACCGGTAAAAGGAACCGCAGACTGGGAACCAAAAAACTTTAACAAGACTTTTTCAGGTGATATGATTTTAAAAAAGGCACTCATCAACTCTGTTAATACCATTGCAGCCCAGATCGTGGAAAAAATTGGCCCAAGAGCAGTTAACGCTACAGCAAAAATCTGTGGCATAAAGAGTCCTTTAAAAGATGTCTATTCTGTGGCGCTGGGAACATCAAACGTTACACCCTTTGAAATGGCCTCGGCATATACGGTTTTTGCAAACCTCGGTGTCCGGCATGACCCCTTTTTTTTCTGGCGGGTGGAAGATGCTTTTGGTCGTGTCATATTTGAACATATTGTTCAGGAAAAACAAGTACTTGAACCCACCATCACCTATCAGATAGTCGATATGATGAAATCCGTCATTGAAACGGGGTCCGGGCGATCTATCCGACAGATGGGCTTTAATCGTTCTGCTGCCGGGAAAACAGGTACAACGGACAGCTATAATGATGCCTGGTTTACGGGGTTTACGCCAACACTCTGCACATCGGTCTGGACCGGTTTTGATAAACAGAAGAAACTGGTTGATGTCAACAGAGTGGGGATTACCGGCGGGAAAGGTGCGGCACCCATCTGGGCTGATTTTATGATAAATGCCCTTAAATCAGAACCTGAAAGAGATTTTCCTATTCCTGATGATATTCGGTTTGAAACTGTGGATACAAAGACTGGGTGCAACCCAAAAGAGGATAATGAAACAATAAATGAGACGATAGAGGTTTTGAAAGTCCCCTTAAAGCCTGAACAGCAATTGTGTGTGGAAGGAGAGCTTTGATCTGGATTTTAAGAAATATTGGAATACATCTGTGGATCACGACACTTGTTGCCCTGCCATTGAGTTTTTATATACTGCCCGGGTTGACAAAGCTCTTTCCTGAAATCAGTCCCATTCTCACAGGGCTTGTGACGATTCTGGGCAGTGCTTTGGGGATGGGGTTTTTAATGGATCAAATGGCCAAAAAAACTGTGACCGGCCTGATTAAAGAAGGACAGGCATGGGAAAGATCAGGGATTCTTAATAAAGCAGAAAAGCAATATATAAAGGCCCTGAGGATCTATGATACGTTTCTTCTCTGGCCTTTTTTTGCCAAAAAAACAGCCCGGATTATATCCGGTGCCATTGCAAAATTTGAATTAAACTCTTTTGTTGAGAATAAAAATTTTAAATTGGGAACGGTTGTTTATCTGAAGATGAACCCGGAAAATGAAGATATTGCCCGACTCTGGCTTGGAAAACTGAAAAGATCAACCATTGTAACATCACTTGAGCAGGAAGTATTATCCGCCCTTGCTGAAAAATACTATAATCATAAACTGTTATCCGCTTTAATAATTGATATTTTTCTTGGGTTGGATAGAAGAGATTTTATTGCAAAAAAACTCTATCAGCAGGGTCTAAATGATCCTGAGCTTAAAAAGAAGTATGCAAAAAAAATTGAAGATCTGATCGGCAGCCCAAATGAGACCATCGAAACTATCCAACAGGAAGTATCCTTTATAAAACCTGAAAAAAAACAAAAGAAAGAAATTGGGATCGGAAAAAGGATACAGGCTGCTCTACTCAACTGTCTTTCTTATCTGAAAAATTTATGGATGTTTATAGGATCTGTTTTGAGTTTTTTTATTTTATCTGCGGGCAAGTCAGTCACCTATATAAAAGAACATGAAAAAGCACAATTTTATTTAAAGACGGGACTTCTTTCAATGGTTTCAATCTGGCTTTTGTTTTTCATGGCAAATACCCTGTCGCATATGTTAAAATCCAAAGCAGTTGAAAAGCCGGAAAAGGAAATCCAAATTCAGGTACCCAAACCGTTTACAATCCAGGTAGCAGCATATCTAAAGCAGAAACACGCTTCCAGGTATGTTGATACCTTAAAGAAAAAAGGGATTGATGCCATCGTCAAAAAAGTGGGTGGTGGTGGGAAAATATGGTTTGTGGTTCGGGTTTCCGAATTTGTGGATAAGAAAAGTGCTGCAGCGTATGGTCAAAAATTAAAGCAGCAGGAAATTATTGATGATTTTTTTGTGAATAATAAATAATTTTTTAACTACAGATTACTGATAATGTATCTGTTGAAGACCCCTTCAATTAAAACTAAAAATTAAAAAGATTTGACAGCTATAGCCTTATATGACCATACTTTGATTCAATGAAAGATCCAATACAATTGAAAGAAAAGGAGAAAAAACATGGTCATTATTTCTAATGTAACCTATCCACCTGAAAGTACAAAAGAAATTGCAAAAAGATACTTGAAGGCACCTGTCCTGCCAGCGTATATCAATAAAAAAGGGCCTTATATATCAGCCGGCAGAACCGATGGTATGAATTCAATCACCTATTATGAACTGGAAAATAACAGGCTTGCAGAAGGCTTACAGGCTATTGCTGAAAGTCTGGCCATTTATTTTGGCGTGCCGGGGTATAATTACGACCTTAAACCATATTTTGAACTTGAGGAAGGGCTTAATATTCTTGGTTTGTAAGTTTTCGGGCAGACAATAAGTGGCCCGATCTAAAAGGTTGATTTTTATTTAGTGAGAGTGAATTTTAAAAAGGTAAATTATTAATGGACTCAGCCGACCCAAGGGTAATCCACAGAAAACTTGTTTTTAGAATTTGCTCCGTAGGCCTTATGATTGCAATTATCGTGGGGATGGGTGTCTGGCAAACCGGGAAAAATAAAATCGGTCAGGATATTCTGTGGAGCGCAAAAAATGGTTTTAAGCAGCTCAATGATCGGATTTGGACACTTTTAAATGATCCTGACAATTTAAATCCTGAGCTTATACAGCAACAACTTGTCACTGCAATGAGTGAACGAAGAAGTAACCAGCTTGGCTGGTTTGTCTCCGTTGGGATATATAATATTAAAGGTGAACTGGTTTCCATGGTTACGGATGATACATATGAATATATTGAACTTGTCAGGGAAAGGGCAGGCCGCTCAAATATAGACATTGAAGCGTATAAGACCATGAAGTCCAGCGTGACAAAGATTGAAGGTATCCCTCACTTGCAGATAATTTCGCCCTTGAAAAACGACCTTAATGATTTAGCAGCCTATGGGGAAACTTTTTTTGCTGTGGCACCCGAAACCGTGGAAAAAATCAGGGCCAGGGCACTCAGGCTATCCGGTAAATCAATCCTGATTGTTCTTTTGACCACGGGGTTACTATATCCTGTTGTCGTCACCCTGCTCCACCGGGTTTCATCTCTGTCAGCCAGGCTGTTTGAAGCTAACCTTGAAATGCTCAATGTACTGGGAAGCGCTGTGGCCAAAAGGGACAGTGATACGGATTCGCACAACTACAGGGTCACCATCATCTCGGTGAAACTTGCCGAAAAATTAGGACTGTCAAAACAAAAAATTCAGCGGTTAATAAAAGGAGCTTTCCTCCATGATGTGGGAAAGATCGGTATTGAAGACGATATCCTGCATAAACCCGGCCGCCTGAATGAAGATGAATTTACCGAGATGAAAAATCATGTTCCCTATGGCGTTGATATTGTCGCCCGGGCGGATTGGATAAAAGAAGCGATTGATATTGTCGGGTACCACCATGAAAAATATGATGGAAGTGGGTATGGCAAAGGATTAAAAGGGGATCAGATACCTGAAATTACAAGGATATTCTCGATTGCAGATGTCTTTGATGCCCTGACGTCACGGCGACCTTATAAAGAGCCGTTCTCTTTTGAAAAGACCATGGATATCATTAGATCCGGGAAAGGAAATCACTTTGATCCTGTTTATGTGGATGCCTTTGAAACAATCGCATTTTCAATGTTTGAAACCTATGCCAAAAGAGAAGACGACAAGCTTAAAACAGAACTGGCTCCGATAATAAAACAATATTTTTATTGATGAAAGACACGTATATGTCACAAACAAATGAAAAATCAGCATCATTTTTCAGGATATCACAATTCATAAAACAAGAGACCCTGGGTGGAATACTTCTGATTCTGGCCACGATCATTGCGGTAATATGGGCCAACTCTTCATTTTATGAGGGATACAACTATATGCTTCACGGGGTTAAATTCGGCATATCCCATGCTGATTTTAATATGTCCCTGCACCACTGGGTCAATGACGGGCTCATGGCCCTGTTTTTTTTCACCATCGGTCTTGAGATTAAACGTGAAGTCATGGGAGGAGAGCTTTCATCCGTAAAAAAAGCAGCTCTCCCGGTTATGGCGGCCATAGGCGGTATGCTGATTCCGGCTTTCATATATATCCTGTTCACTGCAAACAACCCGGATTATTCGTTGGGATGGGGAATCCCCATGGCCACTGATATTGCCTTTGCCCTTGGTATCCTTGCCTTGCTCGGCAGCCGGGTGAATATCAATCTGAAAATATTTTTAACCGCACTTGCCATTGCAGATGACCTGGGTGCCATCCTTGTTATTGCAATTTTTTATACCGATACCATTAACTATTTGCAGATCGGCATTGCTTTTGCTGCTATTATTATCCTGATTGCAGGTAATAGAATGGGAATCAGGTCTACTTTTTTTTATGGATTTATCGGACTTATCGGGGTCTGGCTTGCCTTTATCTTTTCCGGGATTCATGCAACCATCGCGGGCGTTCTCATTGCACTGACCATTCCTGCAAAAGCCAAGATCAGTGAAACTGAGTTTGTATCAACTCTTTCTAAGCTGGTTTCACAATTTGGCAAAGAAAAAATCAATGACTCAAAACTTTTGACAAAAGAACAGGCCCATTTGATTGGGAAAATTGAAATGCTCAGCAATGATGCCCATACGCCTCTCCAGCGCCTGGAGCACATCCTTCACCCCATATCTGCTTTTATTGTTATCCCTGTATTTGCATTATTCAATGCCGGTGTTCGTATCGAAGGCAATATCGTTACCATGATTTTTCATCCAGTCTCCCTTGGCATTATTGCAGGGCTTGTGCTGGGAAAATTTCTCGGCATTTCTATTTTCAGCCATTTGATTGTCAAAATGAAGGTTGCTGTCCTTCCCGAAGGTGTCAATTTCAGGGACATCTATGGCGTTGCATTGCTGGCGGGTATAGGATTTACCATGTCCATCTTTATTTCAGATCTTGCCTTTTCAGATCAACAACTGGTTCAGGTTGCCAAAGTCGGAATATTCACGGCCTCCATCATAGCTGCCGTGCTCGGTGTTATCATCCTTACAGCCGGGAAAGATCCGGGAAAGTAGTCTTTTCGTCATTAATATATCCGCTAATATTATGAAAAATAACATATCCACAATTTGGCAGGAACTGCTGAAAGTTTTCCGAAA
>Ga0164318_10002777_pt1 | contig 16350 bp, 13 predicted proteins | sample GuaBasSedimGuay9_FD_113734 | JGI IMG/M metagenome (GOLD analysis project Ga0164318, IMG submission 113734) | Subseafloor sediment microbial communities from Guaymas Basin, Gulf of California, Mexico - Guay9, Core 4571-4, 0-3 cm | ecosystem: Environmental > Aquatic > Marine > Hydrothermal vents...
CAAGAGAAAAAGTTTTTAAAGTTACAGGGATTATTGAATGTGGAGTTTACAGTTATGATGTGAGCATAGGAGTTACATCTCTTGATAATATCCAGGAATTTTTCAATATAGGTGATATAGTCCATGGTATTGGAATAAGGACAGAAGATATTTATAATTCAGAGCAGATTGCTGGTAAAATAAGGGAGCTTTTAAATTATAAATATGAAGTTTCTACATGGATACAGAAGAATAAAATTCTTTTTGCAGCACTTGCTCTTGAAAAGAAAGCAATGGGAATAATTTTACTTCTTATCATACTTGTAGCATCCTTCAATATAGCCTCAACATTAATGATTACAGTCTTCAGAAAGACAAAAGAGATAGGCATACTTAAAGCAATGGGAGTTTCTTCAAAAGAGATAAAAAAGATATTTATATATGAAGGATTGATTCTTGGAATTGAGGGATTGGCATTTGGTCTTTTAATAGGAGGAATACTTGCCTTTTCTCTTAAAAAATACCATTTTATTAAATTGCCTGAAATGGTGTATAATCTTTCAACTCTACCGATACAGATTACATTTAAAGACATTATTTTTATGTGTATTGCAGTACTCTTTATAGTTATAATTTCAACATTTTACCCTGCTTACAGAGCAGGGAAATTAAATCCTGCAGAGGCATTGAGATATGAGTAATTTGAGAGGAGAAAATCTCTGGAAAATTTATGGGGAAGTTGAGGCAATAAGAGGTGTTAATATTGAAGTGGAGGAAGGAGAAATTGTTGTGATTTTTGGCCCATCAGGTTCTGGAAAGACAACTCTTTTAAATCTCCTTGCTTTACTTGATAAACCGACCAGAGGAAGAATTTATCTGGATGGAAGGGATATAACAGATATCGGGGAAAGGGAGGCATCAGAAATAAGGAATAGAAATTTCGGCTTTATATTCCAGCTTTTCCATCTTATACCTGAATTAACAGTAATTGAGAATGTATATCTTCCACTGTGGATAAGAGAAAAAAATAATTTTAAAATTAATCAATATAAAAAAGATGCAGAAAGGTTACTGGAAGAATTTGGAATTGGAGAAAAGGCAAATCTTTTCCCTTCCCAGCTTTCTACAGGGGAAAAACAGAAAGTTGCAATATGCAGGAGTCTTATCTGTAAACCAAATATTATTTTTGCTGATGAACCTACAGGTAGTATTGACAAAGATTCTGCAAGAGTTTTTTTTGAAATGGTGAAATATTTAAATGAAAAGATGGGGATTACATTTGTCATTGTTACTCATAACGAAAAATTTTTACATCTTGCCACAAAAGCAGTATATTTAAATGAAGGGATAATAAAAAGGGTTGAAAAGATTAAAAAGGGGTGAAAAATGGGACTTCTTGTTTATCTTAATGGGAAAATGGTTCCTGAAGAAGAAGCAAAAATTTCAATCTTTGACCATGCAGTCCTTTATGGAGACGGAGTATTTGAAGGATTGAGGAGTTATAATGGTAAGATTTTTAAACTTGATGAGCATCTTGAAAGGCTTTATATTTCAGCAAAAGCAATAATGTTGAAGATACCGCTTGAATTTTCTGAAATGAGGAAAGCAGTGATTGAAACAGTGAAAGTTAATAATCTTAAGGATAGTTATATAAGAATTGTTGTAACGAGAGGTATAGGAGACCTTGGACTTGATCCAACAATATGCAAAAATCAAAGTGTTTTTATAATTGCCAGTAAACTCCAGCTTTATTCTGAATCTTTTTATGAGAAAGGACTTGAGATAGTTACAGTTCCCACAAGAAGGAATTTATGTGAATCTTTGAATCCAGCCATAAAATCTTTAAACTATCTTAATAATATTCTGGCAAAGATTGAGGCTATGAATTGTGGTGCTATGGAGGGTTTGATGTTGAATAATGAAGGTTATATAAGTGAATGTACTGGAGAAAATGTTTTTATAATAAAGAAAAAGAAAGTCTTCACTCCACCTGTTTATGCAGGAACTCTTCCAGGTATTACAAGAGAAGTTGTTATAGAGATTGTTAAAAATATGGGACTTGAAGTAAAAGAGATGCTTCTTACCAGATATGATTTATACAGCTGTGATGAATGTTTTATAACAGGGACTGCAGCAGAGATAATGCCTGTTACTTGCGTTGATAAAAGGATAATTGGTGAGGGAAAACAGGGGCCAATTACAAAGAAAATCAGAGAATCCTTCAGACGGCTTGTTGATACTGAAGGAGTACCTGTTTATGAATAAGAAGTTAATTAAACAAGAAAATACTCTCAGGGACATAGATTTAAAAAAATGCCCTTTTTGTGGTTATTCATACAAGGAATTTAAAGAATATGGCTTTCTGGGATGTCCTTATTGTTATAAATATTTCAGCCCATTTATTGAAAATTACCTTCTGAAGATACATGGACGTCTGGTGCATAAAGGGAAGTATCCATCCTCATTCAAAAAAGTGAAAAAGAATAAGAAACTTATGGAACTTGAAAAGAAACTGGAATCCGCTATAAGGAATAAGGATTACAGAAGAATAAAGGAAGTAAAATCAAAAATAAGAAGGTTAAATGAAACTTCTTAAGTCTTTAAACTTCAGGAATATTGAGAGAAATACAAGATGGTTTTCCAGTAATGTTTATTCAGATATAATCATAAGTTCAAGGGTAAGAATAGCAAGAAACATAGAAGGTTTTCCATTTCCACTCCAGATGAGCGAAAAACAGGCAGAATTATTGCTTGAAAGAATTATTGATGCAATATTTTCCAAATTCAAATCAAGGAAAAAAATATTGCTTTACAGCGAAAAACTTTCTTATATAGAGAAGCAATTTCTTTTGGAAAGGCATATTGTAAGTAAAGAATTTGTTGAAGATGGACTCCCGAAAGCAGTCGTTATTTTCCCTGAAGAAAAAGTATCTATAATGATAAATGAAGAGGACCATTTGAGAATTCAGGGAATACAGGAAGGTTTAAATTTAATGAAAGCCTGGAAGAAGGTTGATGAGATTGATAGTTTGCTTGATGAAAAATTAAAATTTTCTTTCTCTTCAAAATTTGGATATCTTACAAGTTGCCCAACAAATGTAGGGACTGGTTTGAGAGCGTCTGTTCTTGCCCATATTCCTGCAATTTTTATCACTTCTAAAAATGAGATGTTATTTTCTGCTTTGGAAAAAATAGGTATAATGATAAGAGGATTCTATGGGGAGGGGAGTGAAAAAATCGGTAATATCCTTCAGTTTTCTACAAGTGAAACCCTGGGGAAATCTGAAGAGGAGATTATCTCTGAACTGGAAAGTGTGGTAAAATTAATAATAATGGAAGAGAGAAGGGAAAGAGAAAGGATAAAGAAAAGCAGAAAGTTGAGGGAAAGGATTGTGAAAGAGATAGAGAAAATAAAAAGAATAGATAAGATTAATACAGAAGATTCTTTTTCTTTCCTCTCATTTTTAGCTCTTGCAAAAGATTTAAATATTGTTTCTGTAAGGATGGAGAAGATAAATAAGTTATTTTTTGAAGTTCTACCAGCACATATCCAGTTAAAAGAGGGAGAGATTTTAACTGAGGAAGAAAGGGATTTTAAAAGATGTGAATTATTGAAAAGGCAACTGGGGGAGATATGTTTGAAAGATTTACAAAGAGAGTTAAATTAATTCTTGATATTGCACGCAGGGAGGCTATAAAGTTTGGGCATAATAAGATTGAGACAGAGCACCTTCTTCTTGCCATAATTGAAGAAGGTCAAGGGATGGCAGTGGCAATGTTACATTATATGGGCGTTGACCCTGAGAAAATCAAACTTGAAATTGAAAAGTCAATTAGGATGGGGATACCTTTGATTATGGCTGGAGATATTCCACTGAGTCAGAGTTCAAAAAGAGTCCTTGAATATGCTGTAAAAGAAGCCCAGCTTTTTGGACACAATATATAGGCAGTGAACACCTTCTGTTAGGGCTCATACTTGAAGAAGAAGGGCTTGCTTCAAGAATTCTTGCGAAAATGGGAATCACTCTTGAAAAGGCAAGAAGAAGTGTGGAGGAATTACTTTCCGAATCCACAAAGAAAACCTGGAGTAAACCATCTACTGCATATTCATCAACAAAATATAAAACAAAGACACCTGCTTTAGATACTTTTGGAAGAGACCTTACCCGTCTTGCAAAAGAGGGAAAACTTGACCCTGTAATAGGTAGGGAAAAGGAAATTGAAAGGGTTACTCAGATACTGTGCAGAAGGAAGAAGAATAATCCTGTCCTTCTGGGAGAAGCAGGTGTTGGTAAGACTGCAATTGTAGAGGGGTTTGCACAGAAAATCGCATCTGGAGATGTTCCTGAAATATTGAAAGATAAAAGAATTGTAATGATAGACCTTGCATCAATGGTTGCCGGAACAAAATATAGAGGAGAATTTGAACAGAGAGTAAAGACGATTCTTGATGAGATAAGGAATTCCAAGAATGTAATTATATTCATTGATGAACTCCATACACTTGTTGGGGCAGGAGGGGCAGAAGGAGCTATAGATGCTTCAAATATATTGAAACCTGCTCTTTCCAGAGGCGAAATCCAATGTATAGGTGCAACAACTCTTGATGAATATAGAAAGTATATAGAAAAAGATGCAGCACTTGAAAGGAGATTCCAGCCTGTGATAGTTAATCCACCAACAGTTGAGGAGACAATAGAGATTTTGAAAGGGTTGAGAGAAAAATATGAAGCACACCATCACTTGAAGATTTCCGATGATGCAATAATTGCTGCTGCAAAATTAAGTGATAGATATATAAGTGGAAGATACTTACCAGATAAGGCAATTGATTTGATTGATGAAGCAGCAAGCCAGAAGAGATTGAAATTGAGTTATCCTCCAAAGGAGATAGAAGAGTTGGAAAAGGAGATCGAGAGGATTACGAAAGAAAAGGAGGAGATGATAAATAAACAGGATTTTGAAAAAGCAGCAGCTTTAAGAGATAAGGAAAGGGAATTGAAAAACAGACTTGATTATCTTAAAAATAACTGGGAGAAAATCATTCCTGAAGAAGAAAAGGTTATTACAAAAGAGAATATTGCAGAGGTAGTATCACAGTGGACTGGAATCCCTGTTGCTCAACTGTGTAAAGAGGAAAGGGAAAAACTCCTTGAAATAGAGAAGGAACTCCATAAAGTTGTTGTTGGACAGGATGAGGCAATTTCAGCAGTAAGCAGAGCCATAAGACGTTCAAGAGCAGGTTTGAAGGATAGAAAAAGACCTATCGGAAGTTTCTTATTTTTAGGGCCGACAGGTGTTGGTAAAACTCTACTTGCTCATGCACTTGCAGAATTTCTTTTTGGAGACGAAAGGGCACTTATCCAGATAGATATGTCAGAATATATGGAAAAATTCTCAGTTAGCAGATTGATTGGAGCACCTCCAGGATATGTTGGATATGAGGAAGGTGGGCAGTTAACTGAGAGAGTTAGAAGGAGACCTTACAGCGTTGTTCTGCTTGATGAGATTGAGAAAGCACATCCTGAAGTATTTAATCTCCTTTTACAGGTTCTTGAAGAAGGCAGACTTACAGATAGTTTTGGGAGAAGCGTCAGTTTTCAGAATACCATTCTTATAATGACATCAAATATTGGAACAAAGTATTTGAAAAATCAATCAATAATAGGTTTTGGAGAAAAGAAAGATGAGTTTTCATATGAGACACTTAAAGAAAATGTGCTTGAAGAGGTAAGAAAAACATTCAGGCCAGAGTTTTTGAACAGGCTTGATGAAATAATAGTCTTCCATCCATTGAGAGAAGAAGACCTTCTTAAGATAGTTGACCTTGAAATTTCAAAAGTTGCAGAAAGATTGAAGGAGCAAAATATTTCTATGATAGTAACAGAAGAGGCGAAAAAGTTCCTTAAGGAAAAAGGGACAAATCCGCAATTTGGAGCAAGACCTTTAAAAAGAACTATTTCAAGATATCTTGAAGACCCTCTCTCAGAGGAAATTCTGAGAGGAAGATTTCCTGAGAATTCTACAATAATTGTTGATGTTAAAGGAAACCATTTAACTTTCAAACTTATGGAGAAGGGAGAAAAAGTTGATAAGGTTACTTCTCATACTCCTATCACTTCTCATTAGTTTTCAAATATTTCCTTTTTCTCTCAAAATTGGAAAAGTAGAGATTTTCGGGAATAGAAAAGTAAGTAAGCAGAAGATATTGCTTCTTTTAAAAAGCAGACCAGGTGCAGAATACAATGAGGAATTTTTAAAAGAAGATATCAAAAGGATATCGCAGACAGGTTACTTCTCATCTGTTTCCTACCAGATAGAGGAAAAGGAAGGGAAAGTTTTTATAAAGATATTTTTGAAGGAAAACCCTGTTATAGAGAGAATAAAATTCAAAGGAAATAGATATATAAGAGAAAAAAGGTTAAGGGATTTACTTGGAATAAAAGAAGGCGAGATTTTCAGAGTTCAAAAGGTTAAAGAGGGTATTGAGAAGATAAAGAAAGAATATGAGAAAGAGAATTTTCTTTTTACAGATATAGATTATGAGAAAGAAATAAAAGATGGCAAATTATATCTCACTGTGAAAATAAAAGAGGGATTCAGAGCGTATGTTGGAAAAATAATTTTTGAAGGGAATAAGCATTTCAGTTCCAGAAAGTTAAAAAAATTAATGAAGATAAAAGAAAGGAAGATGCCGTTCAGGAAAGGGAGTTTTAAAAAAGAAATATTTGAAAAAGATTTGGAAAAGATAAAGGAGTTTTACCATCGTAATGGTTTTTTACAGGCAGAAATTGTTGATGCAAAAATAATACCTGCAGGCAAAAGGATAAATTTGAAGATAAAAATATTTGAAGGGAAAAGGTATTATCTTGGGAAAATATATTTTAAAGGCAAAAAAATATTTGATGAGAAAGTTCTGAGGGGCCTTCTTGTTTTGAAAAATGAAGGGGAAGTTTTTGATGAGGAAAAGAGTAATATGAATTTGAAAAAAATTGAGGAATTCTATTTTGATAGAGGATATATTAAGGCGAAGGTTGTTCCCATACCGGAAATAGTCCCTCCTTCAAAGATAAATATTACATACCTTATAAAGCCTGGAAACATTTTTTATATTAAAGAAGTGAAGATAAAAGGGAATACAAAGACAAAAGATAAAGTGATAAGAAGAGAGATAGAACTTCTCCCGGGAGATAAATTTTCAGGCAAGAAAATAAAGGAAAGTTTTAATAATTTGAGAGATTTGAACTATTTTGAAGTTATCAATATTTATCCTGAATCCACAGATGAGCCTAATATGGTAAATCTTGTTGTTGAGGTGAAAGAAAAAGAAAAAACAGGTCTTTTTATGATTGGTGGAGGGTATAGCAGTATTGAAAAATTATGCGGATTTGTAAGTATTGAACAGTCAAATTTTGATTTCACAAATCCACCAAGTTTTGTTGGAGGGGGACAGAATTTGAAATTATGGGTGCAGGTTGGAAGTAAAAGCAGTGGTTTCAATTTGAGTTTTACAGAACCTTATTTTCTTGATAAGCCAGTCTGGTTTGGTCCTGATATTTACAATTTTACAACAAGCTGGGAAGATTACAGTGAGAAAAGGTTTGGAGGAGATATAAGGATAGGAAGAAGATGGAAGAATTTTTCAATAGGATTTAAGGCCCTTTCAGAATCTGTTAAATTATTTGATGTTGAGATTCCTTCCATTGTAAGTGAGGAGGGGAAAAGGAGGAAGAATAGCTTAACAACAACTTTCAACTTTTTTAAAATTGATAGTTTAAGATTTCCAACAAAGGGAGTAAATACAGAAATCTCACTTGAATATGCCGGTGGAATTTTCGGTGGAGACCTCAATTTTATAAAAACAACTTTTGAAGGGAATTATTACCATCCTTTTAAAAAACTCATCTTTCATTCCAAAACTTATCTTGGTTCAATCCACAATTTTGGAGATGTGGATATTCCAATATATGAAAGATTTTTTGGTGGAGGTATAGGTACTGTTAGAGGGTATGAGGAAAGGAGTCTTGGGCCAAAGGAGGATGGTTATCCTATAGGTGGAAATGTAATATTTGCACAAAGTTTGGAATTATTCTATCCTATATACAAAGATGTGCTGAAGGGGGTTGTCTTTTTTGATGCTGGGAATGTCTGGAAGAAGTGGAAAGAATTTGGGAGTTTAAAAAAGGGAGTGGGAGCAGGATTAAGAATTTATACCCCAATTTTCTCAGCCCCTATACAGATTGATTATGGATTTGCACTTGATAGAGAACCAGGGCAGGACAGAGGAAGATTACATATAGGTATGAGTTTTGGATTCTGAAAGGAGGAATATAATGAAAAAGTTATATTTGGCTGGTTTATTTTTATTAGCATTTAAATTGTATGGAGGTGGTTTTAAGATTGGTTATGTTGATTTGCAGAAAGTTTTTCAGAATTATAAAAAGGTAAAGGAAAGCGAGGAAATTTTCAGAAAAGAGGTGATGAAGGAGCAGAAAAGGATAGACAATTTAAAAAAGAAGATAGATGATATGCAGAATGAGTTTAAAAAGAAGAAAGATATTCTTTCTCCTGAAAAGAGAAGAGAAAAAGAGATGGAAATAATGAATAAAATTAAGGAACTTTCAGAAATAATAAGGGAGGTTAATCAGAAACTTGACAGAAGGATGAAAGAATTGAGGAAAGCAAGACTTGATGAAATTCTTTCTGTGATAAAAGAGTTTGGCAAAAAAAATAAATATAATATAATAATAGATTCAAATGCAGTTATTTATGCGGACAAAGGTATTGACATTACAGACCAGATAATAAAGATTTTGAATGAGAAGAAAAAATGAGAATGAAAGTAGAAGAAATTGCAAAGATAGTGAATGGAAAAGTAATAGGTGATAATAATGTCGTTATAACAGGAATTTCCGGGATAAAAGAGGCAAAAGAAGGCGATTTGACATTTATCGCAAATAGAAAGTATCTTTCTCTTCTTAAATCCACAAAAGCATCTGCAGTTATTGTATCTCCAGATATAAACAATACAGGGAATGCAACATTAATACAGGTTGAAAATCCATCTCTTGCATTTGCAAAGATAGTCAGTCTTGTTGGGCCAGAACCCATAAAATTTGCTCCTGGTATCCACCCAACGGCAATCATAGGAGAAAATGTCTCCTTAGGAAAAGGGGTTTCAATCCAGCCTTATGCTGTAATTGAAGATGGAGTGGAAATAGGAGATGAGACTGTAATAGGAGCAGGTGTATATGTTGGACATTATACAAAGATAGGGAAAAAATGTCTGATATATCCACATGTTGTTATCAGAGAAAGGATAAAGATTGGAGATAGAGTGATTATACATTCTGGCACGGTTATAGGTGGTGATGGATTTGGATTTGCCACTGTTAAAGGAGTCCACCATAAAATTCCTCAAATTGGGACTGTGGAAATAGGGAACGATGTTGAAATAGGTTCAAATGTTACAATAGATAGAGCAAGATTTGATAAAACATATATTGGAAATGGTGTAAAAATAGATAATCTTGTCCAGATTGCTCACAATGTATATATTGGTGACAATACAATAGTGGTTGCTCAGGTTGGAATTTCTGGAAGCACAGTTATTGGAAAAAATGTTATTATAGCCGGGCAGGCAGGTATCATCGGTCATATTACAATTGGGGATAATGCTATTATTGGAGGAAAGGCTGGTGTTACGAAGGATGTTCCACCAAATGTCCATGTTACTGGGTTTCCCGCAAGAGAAAAATGGCAGGATATGAGAGTCCATGCATATTTAAGGAAACAGCCAGAGTTGATAGAAAAGATTAAAAAACTTGAAGACAGAATAAAAAGGCTTGAAGAACGACTTGAAAGATTAAATGAAAATAAAGCAAAAAACGATTAAAAATATTGCTGAAGTTGAGGGAGTTGGATTACATACAGGGAAAAAGGTAAAAGTTACTTTTAAACCAGCGCCTCCAAATACAGGTATTTTATTTATAAGAACTGATATCCCTTCTTCTCCTGTTATAAAAGCAGAAATAGACAATCTTTTGGATATAGAGAAATATCCAAGAAGGACATCTCTTGGAAACCAGGGTTGTGAAATCCATACAGTTGAACATTTGCTTTCTGCTCTTTATGCTCTTGAGATAGATAATTTGATTGTTGAGATAAATGGGGAAGAATGTCCTGGTCTTGATGGGAGCGCAATATCTTTTGTTGAAATTATAAAGAAAGCAGGAATTGAAGAATATGATGAGGAAAAAGAGGTAATTTATCTGAAAGAGCCAATTTATATTTCTCAAAATGGAGCCCATATTATTGCACTGCCATATGATAAATTGAGGATTTCCTATACTCTTAATTATCCAAATTCACCATTAAAATCACAGTTTGCTTCGTTCATTATTGATCCGGATACTTATGAAAAAGAGATAGCAGCAGCAAGGACATTCTGTCTTCAGGAAGAAGTTGAAAATCTTAAATCGCTTGGCCTTGGTAAAGGTTCTGATTATTCAAATACACTTGTTATCAGCAAAGATGGAGTGATAAATAACAACTTCAGATTTGAAGATGAGCCTGTAAGACATAAAATAGTTGACCTTATTGGAGACCTTGCATTACTTGGAAAAAGGATATGCTGTCATATCATAGGGATTAGAAGTGGGCATTCTCTCAATACTAAACTTATAAAGAAAATAAAGGAAGTTACAAAAAAAGAAAAAGTGGCAGGAATAGGTGCTCCAACATTATCACAGATACCATCACAGACTTTTGAAATAGAAGATATAGAAAAGATTATACCTCACAGATACCCATTCCTTCTTGTGGATAAGATAGTTGAAATTCAGGAGGGTAAGAGAGCAATCGGGATTAAGAATGTCTCAATAAATGAGTGGTTTTTCCAGGGGCATTTTCCTGGAAGACCGGTTATGCCTGGTGTTCTTATAGTGGAAGCTATGGCTCAGGTGGCTGGAGTTTTGATGTTAAGTAAAAAGGAAAATAGAGGGAAACTTGCATACTTCATGAGTATAGATAAGGTAAAATTCAGAAAGACTGTAAGACCCGGAGACCAGTTGATAATTGAAGTTGAAGTTGTTAAATTGAAGAGTAAAGTCGGGTTGATTAATGGTAAAACATATGTGGATGGGAAAGTTGCTGCAGAGGCTTCATTAATGTTTACAGTTGTAGATGCTTAAAAATGAGGAAAATCCACCCCACCGCAGTTGTTTCTCCAAAAGCAGAAATAGGGGAAAATGTGGAGATAGGCCCTTATGCAGTGATTGAAGAGAATGTGAAGATAGGTGATGGAACTTTAATTGGTCCATTTGTCCATATCTGTGGATATACTGAAATAGGGAAAAATTGTAAGATTTTTACAGGTGCAACAGTTGGAAGTATCCCTCAGGATTTAAAATATAAAGGTGAGATAACATACCTTAAAATTGGAGATGGAAATATAATAAGGGAATATGTGACGATTAATCCTGCAACAGAAGCAGGAGAATCAACCATCATTGGAAATAATAACTTGATTATGGCATATGCACATATTGCACATAACTGCAGGATAGGGAATAATGTCATAATTTCAAATTGTGGAACTCTTGCTGGGCATGTTGTTATTGAAGATTTTGCTATTATAGGTGGGATGGTTGGAATCCATCAATTCTGTCGTGTTGGTTCATATTCAATAGTTGGTGGATGTTCAAAAATTACAAAGGATATAATCCCATTTTCTCTTGCAGATGGTCATCCTGCAAGACCTTATGGTCTGAATATAATTGGTCTTAAAAGGAGAAATTTTCCAAGTGAGAAGATAAAAATAATTAAAAAAGCATATAAGATACTGTTCCGTTCAGGATTGAATATATCTTCTGCTCTTAAAGAACTTGAAAAGATGGAAAAGTGCGAAGAAATTTCCCACCTCATTGAATTTATCAGATCATCAACAAGGGGCATTGCAAAGGAAAGATGGAAAAAATAGGTCTTTTTTTGAGTGATGATGAATTATCAAAATATGCTTTTAATAAATTAAGTGGAAAATTCAAAATCTTTCCATTTTCTTTTTCTTCCATCTCTTCCATTCCTTCAAAAACAGTTAAAATAGAAAAATTTGAAGATATTGTTGATTTTTTTATCAAAAATAATATTAAAAAGATTGTCCTTATTGGAAAAGTTCCACAATCAATTGTATTCAAAAAGATGGATAATTCATGGGAAAGGTTGCTTGGTGGAATGGAAAGGTTGTGTGGAGAAGAGATTTTGAAGAAGTTTGCAGATTATTTGAAAAAAATAGGGATTGAAATTTTATCCCTTGATAAAGTCTTTAAAGAAGATATTGCAGAGGAAAAAATCTATACAGAAAGGAAACCAACAGAGAGGGAAATGGAGGATATAAGGATAGGTTTTGAAATAGGTATGTTTCTTACAAAATACAGAATAGGTCAATCATTGAGTATAAAGAGAGGGGTTATAATTGCTGTTGAAGGGATAGAGGGGACAGATAAGATGATTGAAAGGAGCGGGAAATACTGCAAGGATTTTGTTGTTGTTAAAGTTGCTGGAGAAGATAAAGATAAAAGGTTTGATCTGCCTGTTATTGGCCCTGAGACTATTAAAAATATCTGGAAAGCAAATGGAAGAGTTATTGCAGTTGAGGCAGAAAAAAGTATAATTTTTGAAAAGGAGCTTACAGTATCTTTATGTAATAAATACAGAATCTCACTGGTTGGTAAAAAATTTAAAAAATGATAATAAAAGAAAATCCCGATGAAATAATCTCCTATCTTGAAGATTCGTCAAATTTCAGGAATGGAAAAGCGGATAAAGTTTTCATACCTGAGAGTGAAGAAGAGATTGTTGAGATTCTGAATTATTCATCCAGAAAGAGAATCCCTGTTACAGTCTCAGGTGCAGGGACAGGAACAGTTGCAGGCAGGATACCTGAAGGTGGGTTTGTGATTTCAATGGAAAAATTTGATAAGATAAAAGCGATTGAACCTGAGAGAAAAAAAGCAATTTTACAGGCAGGAGTTATTATAAACAGATTTCTTTCAGAAATTGAAAAATTCAATCTATTTTATCCACCATTTCCAACTGAAAGAAATGCATTTATAGGAGGGAATATATCTACAAATGCATCCGGTGAATACAGTTTTAAATTTGGCCCCACAAGGAAGTATATAAAAAAAATAAGGATGGTGCTTACATCAGGGAAAATTGTTGAAATTGAGAGAGGTAAAAGTTTTGAAAAGGATGGAAAAATCTTTATTGATGGAATGGAAATTCCATTACCATCATATAGAACCCCACCTGTTAAATGTACAGCAGGTTATTATTCAAAGGAAGGGATGGATTCAATAGATCTGATAATAGGTTCTGAAGGGACACTCGGCGTCATTACAGAAGCAGAAGTAAATCTCATAGATGCTTTGCCTCAAAGATTTATAATTGTTATTTTTTTCCCGGATGATAAGAAAATTCTTAATCTTGTAAGAATGATTAAAAAGAGGAAAGATTTGAATGTCTTTTCCCTTGAATATTTTGATAACAATAGCCTTGAATTTTTAAAAAAAGATTTTCCCGGTATTCCACAGAATTCATTTGCTCTTTATATTGAGGCTGAAAGTGGAATTGATAAGATGGAAGAGTGGGGTAAAATTGCTGAGGAATTTGGAGCAATTGATGTATGGGTTGGTGAAGATGAGAAGAATTATCAGAGACTTATTGATTTTAGACACAGGTTGCCTGAAAATATAAATTCATATTTTAAAAGTATAAAGAGTGTAAAGGTATCTGTTGATGTGGCAGTCCCTGAAGAAGGGTTTCAAGTCCTTTATAATTTTTACAGAGAGATTATGGAAAAGGAGAATTTACATATGGTTCTTTTTGGACATATAGGAGAGAACCATCTGCATTTCAATATGTTCCCAGAAGACGAAAATGAAAGATTGAAAGCTTACAGAATCTATGAAGAATGTATAAAGAAGGGACTTTCTCTTGGTGGAACAGTTTCAGCAGAACATGGAATAGGGAAATTGAAACACAGATGGCTTAAAATGATGTATGGAGAAAAAGGGATTAGAGAAATGGCAGAGATTAAGAAAATTTTTGACCCATTCTGTATTATTGGTCTCAACAATATATTCCCAAAAGATATTCTCTTCATCTGATATTATCAATTACTTTTCTGGTTTATAAAAATTAAACATCAATGTGCCTGAAATTTCAGGATTTTCAATCAGGAATAAGACCCTTGTAAGGTAATCTCCCCAGACCATTTTCAGTCTTGGGTCCTCCAGATAAATTCTTTCTTTTCTGATCTTAAATTTCCCATCCACTTTTAAAATTAAACTTCCTGAACTTCTACCAGACTTCATTATTCTTGGTTTGAAAATAATCTTATCTGGATTTTTTATATCCACTCTGCAAGGAGTAATCAGTGGAAGAAGAATTTTTCTTGGTTTTTTCACCAATTCATAAGTATCTTTTATTTCTATACCCTTATGGTAAACAAACTCAATTTTCCTTTCCCATCTCTTTATATTTGCCTCTGGTGGATAGGCTGATGAAATATCCATAACTAATTTAATTGAATTTTCCCCCTTTTCGCATTTCACTTTCTTTGCTTTAAATTTTCTCCCTGCCATCTGTCCAATTCCATCAACAGAAGGTAAAAGGTTATGGTAGGAAGATTGCATTGTCCAGATTGAATATCTCTCAGGGGAAAAAGTTCTTGCAATATATTCTCCAACACCCGGATCCACTATAACAGGTTTCCCATCATTATAAATGAGGAAACTGCCAACATCATTATGATTATGCCTTTCTTCATTATGTCCACCTTTTGCAGCGAGAAAAAGCCCTCTCCAGGATTTCTCCTTCTCTCTTGCAATCATAACCTGAATATTTTTAAACCAGAAATTATGAATTAAAGGCGGAGAATATTTCTTCTGAATTTCTGGGAAGTTAAAAAACAGGAGTAATATTGAAGTCAGACTATTTTCATTTAATTTCCCTGATATTTTCCCTGAATTTATACCAAATAAATAACTTCCAAGTTCCTGCATTTTTGTATCTTTAATTCTCTTTCCATAGCCAAATATCACAATGGGAGATGGCCTGACTATACCAGGAGAGTCAGCAAAATTTACAAAATAATTTTTGTAGATATGTACCCGATAGATAAATTTCCCCATTTCCTTAATCTTTGGATGTTCAAAAATATCAATTTTGTTTTCTGTTGCACTTCTCAAAATTTCAAGAAATATGAAAAGTTTGCCTGGAGATACGTTCCAGTAAAATGGCCCCTCATCACAGCCACCATCTTCAGGGTATTGATTGAGATAATTATCAACACTTCTTACGCATTTCAATATTGATTCCAGCCTTTTTCTATTTGATTTTTCAATTATGAGAGCAGAAATCAACCAGTTTGAATTAATCCATGGATTCCAGTTAGAGAGTATTTTATTCCCAGAAAATCCCATCCACCAGAAATCATTCCTTTTTAAAAGTGGGTTTAAAAAACGCTTTTTTATTTCATATTCAATACGTTTGACAATAAATGGGGAAATCTCATTCAGTTTGTTTTCAAGAAAGTATTTTGTCCAGGAAAGCAGACTGGCAGTTTCAGAGCCAAATATGTCAATGCAAGTTTCATCAATATCCGGTAATTCTTTATATCTCCAATTATTAATTCTCCCCAGATGCGCAGGAATACACCATGTTGATTCTTCACATATTGCCCATATACCATCTATAATCTGGTTTAAAAATCTTCCCTTACCTTCCAGACATTCTGCAATTACAAAATCAGAAAGAACCTCTCTCCTTTTAAAAATTATCTTTTGGCATTCAACTCTGTTTCCTATTTTTGCAAATTCCATAAACTTTGTGGCCCTGACAGGTATCCACTCAAAACCAGAGTTTTTCTCCGCTTTTTTAATGTAATAATTTTTATAAATTTCAGGTATTTTCTCCCATCTTTTTCTTTCTTCCCATACAGGATATGGCTTCCATTTTTCAACAGGCAACAGAGCTTCTTTGAGTATATTTTCAGGATAAATTTCCAGTATCATCCTTAGAGAATTAAAATTCTGATTTTTTTCTGATAAAATTTTAATTGCATTCCAGAGAATTTTCAAGAAATTTTGAAAACTATTGCGATAGAAAAGTGGATTTACTTATTAAAGGAAAGAAAATATGTATCCGGCTTTTCCTCATTTTGACTTATTTTTCCTGCTCTTTTAAAATATTTTCAATGGGAATATTTATTTTTATTCTGGGGCTTGCTTTTGGTAGTTTTGCAAATGTATGCATTTATAGATTACCAAAATCACAATCTATTATCTGGCCGGGATCTTACTGTCCTGA
>Ga0164318_10002778_pt1 | contig 16350 bp, 16 predicted proteins | sample GuaBasSedimGuay9_FD_113734 | JGI IMG/M metagenome (GOLD analysis project Ga0164318, IMG submission 113734) | Subseafloor sediment microbial communities from Guaymas Basin, Gulf of California, Mexico - Guay9, Core 4571-4, 0-3 cm | ecosystem: Environmental > Aquatic > Marine > Hydrothermal vents...
TAACTAACAAATCGCATTTTATGCGGATGTGGTGAAATTGGTATACACGCCAGACTTAGGATCTGGTGCTTCGCGGCGTGAAGGTTCAAGTCCTTTCATCCGCACCATTATCATGTGATTTGTTAGTTACAATATAAATTAGCTCCTTGGTTAGGAGCTTTTTTTATGTCTAAAAATACATAATAAAAATTATTTTTTGTAATATATATGTATTATTTATATGAAAAACTTATAATTACTATCAAATATTCATATTTTTGTATACCACTTTCTTTATTATTTTTATTAATATTTTTTTATAATTCATTATAAATAATACTTTCTAAACCCTTATAATACCTACTCTTACGCTAGTTTTTGATTTGATATTTTTTATACTAAACTTTGATAATGATAATCACTTATTTAATCTAAGTTAATCTTAATATTTGGTGTTGTATGCTTTTATAAGCTTTAAAAATAAAAAGTTACAGGCGATAATTTAATTATTAATAATTTAACACAATAAAAAGATTTAATATGATAAACCTAGATGAAAAAATATTTAATATATATAAAAATACACTAGATAGTATCAATATTATAGAATTGTCAAATTTAGAAATATTAAAATTTGAATACATAGAAGAAACAGTTGAAACTAGAGAGTTATATATTAAAGAAATTTTCACTAAATATGATGGTAAAAGAAAAGAACAATTAAACAATATTACTAGATACCTTGCAGATTTAAAAGATACTTGTATCCATAATCAAAACGAACTTAAAGAGATACTAAAAATTGAGTCAAATATTGAGATTGATTTAGAAGAAGTTGTAAAAGATGATAAACTATTTTCTTATCATTATCTAAACAATAATATTTCTATTATAGATAACAACTATCATATTGATTTGCTAAACAAAGATATAAAATTATTGATAGAAGTAAGAACATTTATCCATCAAGCATTAAATATATTAGGACAATCAAGCAATATATTTGTAGAAAAAGTTTTAAAAAAAGAGCAAGAGCAACAAAAAATCAAAAAATCAACACAAGATTTAATTACAAGAATGATGATATCAAACTCCAATATCTTTAGATTGCACAATGACTATAACTCACTTCTAAATATAAAAGATAATACAAAAGTCAACAGTGTAGAAAATCTAACAGTAAAAGTTCTTTTAGAATATTTAATATCATATCAAGATAGACTAAGTGACTATGATTACAATCAAAAACAAAATATTATTAAACTAGATATTGAAAATAAAGTAGAAGATGAAAACATAGCTATACCTGTTAATATTTATAAATACATAGAAATTTTAGAAGTTATACTTTATAATGCTGCTGAAGAATTGTGCAATAAAGAGTCTGAGATGAATACTACTAATTCAAAAACAATCTCTTTTCAAATATACACAGAGGGAACAAATCTTATCATAAGAATCAAAGACAACGGCAGAGGAATAGAGGACATAAGTAAAATTTTCAATTTAAACTATACTACAAAATCAGATCATGGTGGTAGTGGGATTGGATTGTTTGCAGCTAAAAAAATAGCAGATTATTTAAATGTAAATATTTCAGTAAATACAAAAAATAATGTTGGTTCTACATTTTATATATTTAAAGAGATGATTTAAAATGATTAAAGATCTAGGGAACAATATTCTTTTAGATAATTTTCAATTGTTTTACAAAACCGATTTTAAAAAGCTACAACTACATAAAGATATGTATAGAGGTTTAATTGTTGCCAATAAAGATATTTACAATACTATAATAGATACATCAAAATATGACAAATCCTTATCAGATGATTCTTATGATTTTTTACTCAATATATTAGAAATTGATGATTTAAATACAAGAATAGAACTAATCAAAAAAAATATACATAAATTTTTAGGATATTTTCCAGCTAAACAACTAGAAGAAAGTATTTATCAAAAATTGATTAGTTATGTAATGCACCTTTTAAATAAAGAAAATATCACAGAAGATTGCTACGATGAATTTATCAAAAAATTAAATAAACTATTTGATTTTGATAAAAAAGTAATTGGGTTAGTTATTAGAAATATAGTAGTTACAAACATACCAAAAAAAGAAAAAGATTTACAAGTAAATTCTTTACATTTTCTGATGACATCCACCTCACATATACAAAACAATCTATTGTCTCCTGTTGAGAGTCAAATTAGATATTATCAAAAGTATGTAGAGGCTGATTTAAATGGTGATGTAGAAAAAAAGAAAAAGATTTTAACTCTTATTGATAAAAACAAATCGGTTTTAAATGATTATAAAGAATTTGTACAAAATATATCAACATTATTTTCAACTTTTAAGTCAAATGAAACACATGACAATATAAAAAATATTGATTTTTTATATTTTATATTGGATTTAGTATTTACAAATGGTGTAAATATAAAGTACAAAAATATAAAATTAAAAGTTACTCTTACCAATACGCAAGATACACAAAATCAACATACTATTACCTATGAAAATATTTTAATTGGTGTTATATATGCTTTGGTTGAAAATGCGGTAGAAGCTGGTGCAAAAAATATATCACTTGATATACAAAACAATTTAAATAGTGATGCGATGTATATTTTTATAAAAAATGACGGAAAAATGATTTTACCACAAGATTCAAGATATATTTTCAATGAACACTACACTACAAAAGAACAGATGGGTTTGGGTCTTCCTATTGTAAGTAAATGGCTAAGAGAGATGTCATCTACTATTGAGTTAGCTAGTAGTGATGAAAATGAAACTATATTTAAATTAACTTTACCATTGTGGAAAACTATAAAATTGACAAAGGAGATTAAATGATAAAAAAATTAATACTATTGATAATGGTTTTGTCAAATTCAATATTTGCATCTACTTATGCTACTTATAAATCAGATAATGATAGAGCAAAAGTAGTTGAAAAAACTCTTAACTATTTACTTTTAGACTTTAGATCTTTAAAAAAAGAGATTTTACTACTAAAATTGCAAAATAAAATAATAGAAGATGAAATATCAAATATCGCATCTATACAAAAAAATAGAGGCGTATATAAAAAGCCTTTAACTACTACGCTATTGTATAAAGTAAAAAAAGATTTTACACCTTCTTTTGCAGAAAAAAATATAAATTCAAAAATTACAAAACTACTTATTAGTGGAGCATTAATAAATGCTTTGTCAGATGATGGTACTTGGGTTAAAACAAAAAACAATAAATTTATAAAAACAAATAAATTAATAAAAATAAAAATAAAAGTGGAAAAGAAAAAATGACACTAATAATTGATGACAATAAAACCATTGCACAAAATATAATTGATGAACTAGAATTAGATGATATAGTTGCACACAGCGTACATACTGTAGATGAATTTCAAGAAAAACTAAGAGATGTCAACTTCAATAAATTCACTCATATAGTTATGGACTATAATTTAGAAGATACTATGAATGGTATAGAACTTTTAGAACTTATGATTAAAAAGTTATTACATTTAGATAAAAGAACATATCTATTTAGTGGAAACCTAAGTTATATATCCAATAATGAGAAAGAATTTTTAGCCAACAATAATATAAAACCAGTATGTAAATCAGAATTAGAATCACTAATAGATGATATTATAGATACACAAAAATAAGGGTAGGTATAAATAATGAAACAAAAACTATTAATCATAATTTTTTTAAGCTATACAAGTTTATTTGCAACTAAAATCGCAATAGTAAATATAAGTACTTTAAGACTTAAAAATATAGATAAAGTAAACGATAATTTTGCCTACTTTGGTAGTATATTAAATTATGAAAAAATATCAGATGATAAAATATGTCTAAAAAATAATTATTGTGCATTTGTAGATGATGTGATTATTGTAGATACAGATAACACAACGACTATGAAAGTAGATTCAGAATATTGTAACTCTTACAATAAACCTATTAAGTCAGAAGAATATAAATATGAAAAGTTAAATAAAGGTAAGATAGTAAAGATAATAGCTCATCTTAATTATGGTTGGAGTATAGATAACAATCAAAAGTTTATACCTTCACATCTTGTTGCTATACCTAAAAAACAAATCTTACATACAAATGATAAAATAAAAGTATTAAAAGAGAATATATCTATTGTAGAAAAGGTTAAGGTAAAAGAAGTTGAAATAAAAAAAGTTGAAATAAAAGAAATAGAACCAAAAGAATTAACTACCAATGTATCTATACTTTCAGAAGATATTGCACCTAGAACTATCAATAAGTTACAAAATGATATTAAAAATATTGAAAATGTACTAAATACATATTATCTTTCAAAGCTTAATAATTATGATAAAAAAATTGATAAAATTGATAAAAAGATTGATAAAAAGATTGATAAAATTGATAAAAATGATAAAGAGATTGATTTGATAAAAATAAAATTAAAAAACTCTATAAAAAATACTAATGATATTGAAGATATAAATGAGAAGATTAGAGTACTTGTATATCAAAATAAACTACTGTTAAAATTACTAAATAGTCAATAAGGGATATAAAATGATAAAAAAACCAATATTACTATCTTGCATATTTGTTGCAAGTACACTATTTGCATCAGATTTTAATTCGATTGAAGCAGATAGAGAGAGAACAATTATTATGGAAAAAACACTTAGTTTTTTAATTGCTGATTTTCAAACTCTTCAAAAAAACATAGCAACATTAAAAGTTAAAAATAAATTATTTAAAGAAAAGTTAACAAATATAAATGCCAATGAAAATGAAGTATCACTACTAAAAGATGATATAAAAGCATTAAAAGCACAAAATAAACAATTAGAAGTTAAGTTATCAGATATGAAAAAAGAAAACAAACAAATTGCAATAAAATCTTTTGTTACTACTGGGTATCATTTTGATACATTTAAAATCAAAGAAGACTATACACCAGCATTTGACCAAAATAATATTGATTCAGAGATTATTAAATTATATAGCAAAGACGATATGATAACAGCAAAAAGAAAAGATGATGTATGGTATGTAACGGCAGATAGTACATTTATAAAAACTAAACATTTAAGAATGATCAAAAATGAAATCAAGTAAAACACTTCTTATTTTAATTGTATTAACAATAACATCAATAATTATATCTGGTTGTGCAGAAAAAGAAAAAAAAGTAAAGCTTAGTGCTATAGATGCTTATTATAAAGATAAAAAAGATGCTGAAGTAAAAGCTAAAAAAATCAGTTCTTTTAAAACAATTGATTATTTAAATGAAAAAAACTTAGAGTTAGCGGAAAAAGAAAAATACAAAAAAGGTGATAGTGTAGTAAGCTATATTAAACAACTTGCTTATAAAAAAGCTCCCAATACTGTTTTGTTAATAGATGATAAATATAATGATTTAATTTTTTCAAAGAATTCGCCAACTAAATTTTCTAGTTTGACAGAATTTATCACATATATAAATATGTCAGGGTCATTGAAGTATAGGTTATCTATACGAGCAAATGGAAGATTTAAAAGAATTATATTTACTTCAACAAATACTTTAAAGAAAAAATTAATGAAAACAAAAGTAGATTTTGCCAATAATATAGGACTACTAGAAGCGTTAAATTTGATAGCAAAACAGTTAAATATCACTTTGGATATAGACAGATACTCAAAAGCTTCTTTGTCAGTTCAAGTTCCTACAGTGATACACTCAAATGCTTATACTTTTTTAAAAAATATCACAAATACAAATAACTTATTTTTAACAGTTACAAAAGATACAATAAAAATATCAAAACTTAAAAGTAAGGTTTATGATATTTTTATCACACCTTTAACTATCTCTGCTGATAGTTCAAATTCTCTTGATTCTGCCGATGGTTCAACTGCAAAATCAAAAGGTAAACAAGATACTGCTTTATCTTTTGGGTATCAAATATATGATGAATTAGAAAAAAATGTCAAAGCTATTGTTGGAAAAGAGGGTATGCACTTTTTAAACCAAGCTTCAGGTCAATTAACAGTAAAAACTCAAAAAGACAATCTAGCTTTAGTAGATACAATAGTTGATAAATTCAACGATATGTACTCAAAACAAATAGAGATGAGAATGCAAATAGTTGAGATAACACTAAACGAAAAACATCAAAATGGACTTGATTTTGGATTTGCAAAATTTAATAGTAATGGTCAAAGATCAGGTAGTTTTAATACTCACACAAATAATACAATTGTATCTCCATCATCTTCCTTTAGTCTAAATAATGTATCTAATTCTTCAACTCAATTAGGAACAAATGGAACTATGCCTAATTTATCTGCGGGTATGATACAAAGCACTTTTGACTTAAAGATGTTAAATCAATATGGAAATGTAAGTGTAGTATCAAAACCAGTTTTAAAAACACTGAACTCTATCCCTGCTGTTTTAGATGTAGGACTTGAAACAGAGTATTTATCAGAAGTTAAAGTAACTTCAACTGCTACAGCAAGTAGTACATCTACGGAGACAAGTATTGCTAAAGATGGTATCAAAATATATATGTATCCTCGAATTGTAAGGGATAACCAAATACTACTTACAATCACTCCACAAATTACAGCAGTTATGAATATACAAGATACAGGTGTCAATGGTACAAAAACAAAAACTATAAACAATCGTACATTTAACTCTACTTTAGTATTTAATAACGGTGAAACAATTATGTTTGCAGGACTACTTTCAAAGTATAAAAAAGGTTCTAAGAGTGGTATGCCGTGGATAGATGAAGATGATTCTGGATTTGATTATTTAGGTGGTACAAAAGGGTATGAAAATAGAAAAACAGAATTAGTTCTTATAATAACTACAAAAATAATAAACCAATAAGGATAATATAGATGAAAATAGCAATTATAGATGACAACCGATCTTTAGCAAACACTATACGAGATATTATTGAGTTAGAGTTTGATGAAGCAGAGATTGATATTTTCTCTTCAAAAGTAGAACTTGAACAATTTTTAGAAGAAAATGATATTGAGTGGGAAGTTGTTTTTATGGATTATAATTTAGAAGAAGATGTTACAGGGATAGATGTAGCAAAAATTATGAAAAAATATACCAACAAAGATTTTAAACTTATTTTTATCACAGGAGAAGGGTCATTTTTCTTATCTACAAAGTTAAAAGTTTCTGGACTAAACTATGATTATATTGAAAAAAACTCTCAAATGGAAAATAAAATCTTAGATATATTGGATGAATTTATAGAGTAATGGCAAAAAGAAAAGTAACACAAAGCACCTTAGTAAAAAATAGTTTTATAGAAAACTATATAATACAAAATGTAATTCCTGCTAAAAAAATGGCAAGAGTTAGAAATACTTTTATGGCTGTTGCTACAGATGAAGACTACTTGAAGCAAACTGCTGAATATTTAGGTGAAAACTACTGTACATCTTTACAACAGTTTGATAAAAAATATACTGTACATCATGAGGGTATGACCGATAGACAAAAACATATTGCAAACAAAGAGAGAATGCTACTATGTTCTAAAAAAGTAGATATGAAAGATTTTGCAGATACAAAACAAGAGATGGTTCTATGTATCTCAAACTTTGCGTCTGTTGGAGTAGAAGAGTTTGATGTAGATGAATTTTTATATATTAGTGATGATATTGTAGATATCTATTTAGTTGAAGACCATAATATCAAAGAAAAATATACTGAAAACGAAGGTAATGACTTCTTAAATTCTATTTTGGATTTAGCTATTTCAAAAGGTGCAAGTGATGTATCTTTTACAGGTAAAGAAGATGGTTATAGTATAGACTTCCAAATAGATGGAACAATGCACAATATAGACCATAGAAGTATTGAATTTATGAGTATTTGTATCAAAATTTTAAGAGTAAGATGTAACCTAAATGCCGATACTATTGTAAATACACTAGATGGTAAAATGTTGTATGAGTATAGAGGAAAGACAACATCATGGCGTTTTGCTATGCTTAAACTTGACCTTGATTTATATCGTATCACTATGAGAGTTCCTACTTTTGGAGCATCTGCACCTAAACTTGACAATCTTGGATATTATCCAAGAGTAAGAGATATGATACGAAAAGCAGCAAGATCTGAAAAAGGTTTACAACTTTTTAGTGGTCCTACAGGAAGTGGAAAAACTACAGTTTTATATGCTGTTTTACTTGAAAATGTTGAGAGATTTGGAGATACTATTATCACTTTAGAAAATCCTATTGAGACATCATTTAGAGAGCTTCATCAAGTAAGTATAAATGAGCATTTTACTTATCAAGATGCTATAAAAAGTGCATTAAGAGCAAATCCTGATAGGCTACTTATAGGGGAAGTAAGAGATAGAGAAACAGCAAGAGCTGCTGTAGATGCTGCGTTAACTGGACATGGTGCATACTCAACACTACATGTTGGTCAATACTCAGCACTTGTATCAAGACTTACAAATCTTGGAGTTTCTGAAGATGATATGATTTCTACTCTTGCTGCTGTTTTTATCCAAAGAAAAGTTATAAAGTTATGTACAAAATGTAAAACTCTAAATGAAACTACAGGATATTATGAAGCAGTAGTGGTAGAAAACAACCCCCTAGAAGCTTGTTTTATGTGTAAAGGAGTTGGTTATAGTAGTATCGTACCTATAAATCAAGCTTATACATTTAAAGACAATCTTTTAAAATTTGATGCAGATGCTATCGATGATGCTGTTGAGTTTTTGGAGTGTTTGGATTGGCACTTAATAGAGGGAAATATAGATTTCAAATCTTATGAAGAAGCTGCAAATAAATTGTCATTAGAGATTGAGGGAAGAACTCCTATAAAGGTTTATGATGGCGTTTGATAAAGTACTTGTAAGAGATTTTCTAGAATTTGCTAAAGATAGATTGGATATAGAAGAGCCGATAATTTCTATTTTAGATAACTATATACGAAACTATAGTAAAGATAAATTTAGAAAAGCTATATTGTTGATGAAAAAAGGTATAGAGCATGGGAAAAGTTTTTCAGATGTATTGTATCAAGCAAAATTTATCAATAGAATTGAAAAAGTTATATTGGATAATGCAGGGAAAGATATAGCGAAAGCTTTGGACAATATTTTGGATACAAATGAAACAGGAGAGGGTGCTAGTGGGGCTTATTGGAGTGCGGGGATCACTTACTTTATGATGTCATTTATCTTTTTTATTATTGGAGTTTTCCCAGGACCTATTACCAATATGATTGTGGGAATGTCCCCAAATGCAACTCCTGAGATGTTGCCTTTTTATCTTCGTGATCCTATGGTGTTGGTTATGACAGGTGGTATCCCTATCCTATTATTGGTTGGTGTTATTACTTATTATAAGGTGATGAAACCTGAAAATCCATATTATATTTACAAGATAAGTAAACTTGATGAGTTAGAAGATGGGGCTATGTTGATGTCACTTATTAAGTCACTTGTAGATGCAGGATATACACTTCAGCATGCTTTCGAGCAATTAGGAGAAGTGACAACAAACAAACTACACAAACGAATGTTTAAAAATATACATAAAAGCTACAACTCTGGGGCTAGCAAAATTGTGCCTAATTTTAAGCATTCTGGTTTCACTACTATTGTATATGAGAGATTGGATCTCATAGAAAAAGGTGGTGATGTGGATGTAAATCTAGAAAAAGCAATCATAACTATAAGAAAAGCAAGAGATAGACAAGTAAAAAAGGTGCAAGATTCACTTCCCTCTTTTATGAGTTTTATGGCTTATTTGATTATGGGGACATTTTCTATCCATCTTGTTGCGAAACAGATGGATGCGATGTTTGGGTTGTAATAGTGTGGCTTTTGCCAGAAAATGCTTAATCGTAAAGATTAAAAAATTAAGGAGAAAAAATGTTTTTCAAAAAAGAAAATAAACAAAAAAGAAAAGGTATGAACCTTTATGCGATTATCGGTGGTATTGCACTAGCTGCTATTTTAGGACTTGTTGTTGCTCCAAGACTATCATCTGCTCAATTACCAGGATTTAAAAGTAATCTTGTATCAGATGTTAATTCTATGCAACAATTATTAGATTCTTATGCTTCAAATCACCAAGGTAGTTATGCTGGATTATTTAGTGGAACATTAAGTGATGGTAGTACAGCAGTTAACGGTAGTGGTTTTGATGTATTATTAGATGAAAAAATTATGGATTTATCAATGGGTAAATATGTTAGTTCTGGTGCTGCTGGAGTATATGCACCAAGTTGGGCTGATGGTGATTTAAGTATTAAGCTAAATACAGTTACTGCATCACCAAGTAGTCAAGTAAATATCTATGTTAATCTTAATGTTGTTGGTGTAAATGGTGCTTTAGCAGGATTTAAAAAAGAACTTGAAATATATGCTATTGGAGTTGCTGAAAAAAAATATGGTCATGTAAATGGTGATGCAACAGCGACAAGTAAAGTAGCTATCACCACTCATGTAGCAGATACTCTAGTAGATGGACTTTTTGAATATACTGTTAAATAGTAAATTCAAATAAAAGAAGGAGATATAAATGGCAGAAATCATGATAAATGACAAAATGTTTTTAAGTGGTGAGCGTAGTAGTTCAGCAGATGAAACAAACTTTATCAAAAACAACCAAGGTGTTTACTATAACACTATGGAAGGTGCTGTTTATATTCTCGATTCACTTGCTGACTCTTTATCAAAAGAGTTAGCGGTGATACTTTTTGTAGTTAAAGATTCTATAGTAATGGCTTTTGCAAATAACCCAGAGGCAGAAAAAGCTACTACTATAGAATTTAAGATGAACAAAGACAACAAATCAAAAGATTTAAAAAGACTAAAACTAGCTCTTTTGAGATACTGTATGATATATTCTACTGATAACAGTTTCAAAGTGGTAGAAACAGGTCGTATTAACAGAACTATATCAAATCTTTTTGATGATACAAAACTAAAATATGAGATAATAAAACCATCAACACTAAATCATGCTATATCAAAACTACTAAAAAGTTATAGTTCATTTGAAAAAATCAGAAGAGTTGCTATCTCTTTTAGTATAGCATCTTTATCTATTTTTGTTGGATTGTTTGTCAACTCTCAAATAGATAAATATTTTGAAAGTATAGATAAAAAAATAGATAAAAATTCTAAGATAGTGAGAAAATACAAAAGAGAAATAAACATAGAAAAAACAAAATATGAAGAACTAAATAAAAAATATGAGGCACTTAAATATACCGAATATGAACCAAACAGAAATATACTTCAAGATTTTGCAACTAATTTTAACGATGGAATTCTTTATATACAAAACTTTAAAGTAGTAAAAGAGATAACAGCTCAACAAAAAACAGGGACGAAATAATGACTTTAAATATCCCTGGACTAAATAAACTAAAAAAGAAAGATAGTAAAAAGACAAACAATAAGAAATTTACTCTTTCAAATGATAAATTCAAAGAAAGATTTATCATCTTTAAAAGTAAACTTATATCACTTATAAATGGTAAAACTCTAATCCGTGAGCTTATACTATTAAATAAAAAGATTATCATCATAATGTTTCTAGCAGGACTGTTTATAAATGCTGTTATCCCTATCATCTCTAACTACAACGACTTACAAAAAAAACTAAAATCTCAAGAAGTAAGTCTCAAAAATTTTGATATATGGAAAAAGAAAATAGATGAAAAAAATAAAGATTTTAGTAAACTTGACTCTCTATATAAAAATAAAATAAGAGGAAAATACAACTTGCAAGAGTTAAAAGATGAAAGAATGTTATTGAATATTTTTATAAATAAAGTAAATAAAAGTTCATCAAATTATATACATCTTAAATTTAGAAGCTTTGTAGAAGATGTATCTTCAAATACACTAAAAGGTACTATGGATGTTACATTTAAAAGATTGATAATGAGACCAATTTTGGTCAATAGCTTACAAGAAAATGGATATTTTGTAGAAGAGTTAGGATATGATAAAATAAAAATAAGAAAGATAAAGGACAATTAATGATAAATATAACCAAACTAATACTTATTGTAGGATTACTCTATAGTAGTTTACTTGCCAATGAAAATGAGAAAGAGAATAAGAAAGAGAAAGAGATAGATCAAAAGATAGTTAAAACTGTTGAAAACAGTATGCTTTTGATGTCTCAAATTACAGATAAATTGATCAAACTAGAAAAAACACAAAATAAAGATAAACATATAGTTGATGGGAAAGTTTTAACAAAAGTAGAAAAAGCACAAATCAAAACAAAAAATGCTTCAAACTTAAACAAAGCATACCACGGTCAAATGAATTCTAAACTAAACTTACAAAAATCTTATCCTGTAGCTATTGGATACTACAAGATAAATAACAATAAATATGCTACGGTTAATTTTCAAGGTGTTCAATTCAATCTAGAAAAAGGAAATAGTATAGCAGGATTTAGACTTTTGGCTATCTATGATAATAGACTAAAATTTAGCACACCTTATGGACAAACTATATCAGCATATTATGAAACTTTGGTTAGAAAAGGTAAAAAGAGATAACAATGCAAACAGTTATGATAGTACTTATATTTGTATCTCTAATAGTTATATCTATTGAAGACTATAAAAGTATGCTAGTATCATCTAAAAATTTATCTATATTATTTATATTTACAAACTTATATATCTATTTTTCATCTACATCTTTAAATTTGATGGATAACTTTTATTTTGCATATACTGTGTTGGGAGTAGTTGTCGGTATTGAGCTATTGGGTACTACTTTTATGCAAGATATTTTAGGTAAGTATGATGAAAAATACAAAGATTTGGTACTTTTAGGTGAAGCTGATTATATCCTTATATTTACTGTTTCTGCTGTTTTAAATAGTTTTGTACTATTACTTGTAACTATTTCACTCCACACTATTTTCTCTTATATTTATGATAGATTTATAAATATAACAGATGATAGCTATACGCCAATGTTCCCTACAACAACTTTAAGTTTATCTGTAATATTTATTATGGGTGACTTTATAAAAGGATTATTAATATGATAAGAAAAATAAAAAACAAATTGAAACGAAAAGCATTTAATATCTATGCCTTAATAGGTGGTATCGCACTAATGGCAACTATGAGTACCGTAGCAGTTCCTAGTATGCAAAACTTTTATATGAAACAAAAAGTCAAAACGATGGTTCAAAAAGAGGAGTTTATAAAAGATTTATTTGAAACATATTATAAAAAGGATCCAGATTTTAAAGTTGAAGATAAAGATTATCTAGATGACCTATTAGAAAAAGCTGAAGATGATAAAATCATTACTGAAGAACAAGCTAAAAGATTAAAGAAAAATGGTATGAAAGATGATGATGGTAATGATATTAAGATGGAATTTCATATAAAAAAAGATGCTAATGGTGTTATTACTAGAATCATTATAGATCCAAAAATTCCAGTAGGTGAAAAATTTGCACAAGCAACTTATAAAGGTATGTTAGATGGTTTATTTGTTGAGCTTGATGCAGATACAGATGCTCATTCTTATACTTTACAATTAGGAGAAGATGAAGTAATAGCAAGAATAGACGCAATTAACAATAACAATAAAGGAAAAGATTATGTATTAAAAAAGATTGCAAAAGATAAATATAATATGAATTTAGATGATGCAAATGACTTAAATGCTACAGAAAAAGCAAAAACTACCGTATATACTAATGATAATGGTGTTGCCGTAGCTAGTAAATGGGATGGTACAGAATGGGTAGAAGATAATCGTTTTTTAACTGGTGGTACTTCTGCTGATGGTACAGTTATAGTTGATGATGTAGCTGATGTTGATATTTCAGACCATGAAATTGGTGATAAATTTTTAGTTATGGAAAATGGGGCTGCTGTTGAGTATGTTTTAGGGGCAAATGGACTTATTAAAAAAGCAGTACAAATTGAAGATTTATTACCTGATGATTTGGATGATTTTAAAGTTTTATTGGGTCGAGATACAGATAAACTATATTTTGATTCTGCTGTCAATATGAGTACAAATGTTACAGATGATTTATGGGGACAACCTATATCGTTCAAAAGACTTGAAAATTATTGGGAAAGTGCATTGCAAGTTAATGCACCTGATTTCTTAAATACTAATAATTTAAGATTTAATGTATTTTTAGCTGAAGATAAAAGTAAACTACCTGTTGCAAATAAGGGCGATTTGGCATTTCTGACTGAAAATAATGTAGCTAATGTAGCTAATGATGAGAATGGAGTGGGTGGAGACAATGGATACAAAGGTGTACAGAAAAAAGGTCAAAATCAAGTAGGTAAGTTATTTCCTGAAGCTATCTATGATGGGTCAGATTGGGTGAATTTTGCACCAACTGTAGGGGATGTACTTAGATCTGGATTTGTAGATCAACAATACTTCTCTTATGATGTAGAGAAAACTTTAGTTAAAGGTGTGGAGGTAGATAAACCTATAGAATGGTGGCATGCTACAGACTATAAAGTGTTTGCTTCTATGGGAAATAGAGATGATTTACCAGTTATTGCCGATACTGCCAATTATAAAGGCGGAGTTCATTATTTGACAAAAGGAAAAGATGGAAGTAAGGATAGTTTTGTACTTTCTGGTATGATGTCTATGTTTTTATATGAACCAAATAAACCTTTTTATTCATGGAAATATTATAATAGTGAAAGTGTAGTTAATGATGCAAGTTATATTACTAATTCACTTGCTGATGTAGAAGAAGGTGAAGAGTTTATGGTAACTAAAGATTCAGGTAATATAGCCCAAATTGATTCACAGTTACTAGATCTTGAAGATGTAGGTGAAAATGAAGGAAACTTCCTTATTGTTTGGAATGATAACTATACAAATCTATATGGGCAAATATATAATAAAGACTCAAGACCAGTAGCCAATAAATTTCAGATAAATAGTAATAGTACTCCAATAAATGGAGATGAAAAGGCTGATGTAAAGCTTCTAACTAATGGAAGTTTTATTGTTGTTTGGATAGATAAAACAAATAAAGTATTTGGAAAAATATATAAAAAAGATGGAGATATTGATAAGGGTACATTTACAATAGATAAAAAGACAGATTTGCCAAAAACTCCAAAAGTTGCAGCTTTATCTGATGGAAGATTTGCAGTAACTTGGTCAGCAGGAAATGACGCTGATGCTAAAGACCAAAATATTTATCTAAATGTATATAATGCCAGTTATAATCTTATAGATAATACTCAAAATCCTTATGTCAATGGTGATATTGATGATGCTGATAATGCTAGAGATGAATATCCACAAATATTAGCAAACAATGATAAAACTGGATTTCTTTTAGCATGGGAAACTCATATTCCTCATGCTGATTATAAAGTTACTATTCAAACTGCTCGATATATATATGAAAATAGTAAATTCAAAAGTAAATTTGCTCATAAACCATCTGATAAAGCTTCAAAAAGACCTAGAATTGCACTTATTGGTGGTTATTATGCTTTAACATGGTTTGGAACAGAAAATGATGTTAAATTAACTGAAGGCAGTTATGCTATAAAGGCGAAATTAATATCACAAACTGTTAAAAATGATATATCAAATACAGAAGTGCTAACAACATACAACATAAATAATAAGTATGCAACTATAAAAACCTTAAATAATGGACATATAGTAGTAGCATGGCAAGGTGACGATGAGATAAAAGCATCTATAATTAAAAAGAATGATAATGATAATATAGATATAATAGAAGGTGAAATTCTTGTTAGTGGAGAGGTAGATAATAGTAGGATGAATCTTCCTATGGTATCTGTATTGAAAAATGATAATTTTGTAATAACTTGGCAAGATAAGAAAATAGAAGGTGATGGTGATAGTAATGGTCAAGGAATAGCCGCAAGTTTACTCAAACAAGATGGTGATATTATTGCCCAAAGGTTTTTGGTAAACAACATAGAAAAAGAAAATAAACAACAGTATCTTTCTAATGCAGGTTCTAAGATAAAAGATTTAGATGGCGTATTTACTACAAAATATCCAAATGATTTACAAACTGTTATACCAACTATTGGTAGTGGTTTTATAATATCTTGGGAAGGTATCAATGCTGGTGGTGGAGAGTCACAAACTGATATAAATACAAGAGTATTCAATAGCGGAAATATAAAATATTTAGAATGGGAATAATCTGATATTTAAAAGTCTCTTACACATCTTACTCGTTCCCAACTTTCAGTTGGGAATGCATACAATAAGCTAATCATATCAAACAAACCAAAATATGAATTCCCAAGTAAAACTTGGGAACTAGAGAGAA
>Ga0164318_10002780_pt1 | contig 16345 bp, 20 predicted proteins | sample GuaBasSedimGuay9_FD_113734 | JGI IMG/M metagenome (GOLD analysis project Ga0164318, IMG submission 113734) | Subseafloor sediment microbial communities from Guaymas Basin, Gulf of California, Mexico - Guay9, Core 4571-4, 0-3 cm | ecosystem: Environmental > Aquatic > Marine > Hydrothermal vents...
ATTTCATCAGTCTTTTGACCAATTTCGGGCCCTAAAAAGAGGTATACAGGTTCAGGATTATGCATAGCTTCTAATTAGATACTGTAGTTTGCCCAGAATTCTGACATTTTGGGAATATATCGGTGGATAGACAGGATTTTCGGCTTTAAGTTTAATTCTATTTTTTTCTTTAAAAAATCTTTTTAATGTTACGGCTTCATCATTTACCATGGCAACAATAATATCTCCATTTTCAGCTGTTTGTTTGTGAACCATAATTGCAGTATCACCATCCATTATACCTATATCCTGCATACTGTCACCCTTTACTATCAAAGCAAAATGAGTTCCGATACTAAGATTAGATGCTGCAATTTTAATATAACCATCAAAGTTTTCTTCTGACAAAAGAGGTACTCCGGCGGCGACATTGCCTAAAAGAGGTACTTCAATAATTTCTTCTATTTCCTTTTCTTCTTTAATAATACCAATAGCTCTGGATCGGTTTACATCACAATGAATAATACCTTTTTTTTCCAATGCTTTAACATGATCATATGCTCCATTTGCGCTTATATTGAAATTAGATGCAATTTCCCGCATTGTTGGTGGATATTTATTGGAACTGATAAATCCTTTGATAAAATCCAATACTTCTTTTTGTCTTATGGTTAATTCTTTCACTTAATTATTTCTATCCCAAATTTCTTTATTTTACCATGTAAGTTGCTAGGGTAGATACCCATGATTTCAGCGGCTTTGGATATATTATAACTATTTTCTTTCAGTTTTTGTACCAGGAATTGTTTTTCAAACTTATCTTTTGCTTCATTCAGTCTTAAATTCGTGTATTCATTTTCCTCAATTGTGGAAGTCTTTGTATCTTCCTGGATATAGTATTTAACAGTTTCAACAGAAATTTCATTTTCATCTGTCATTATATTGATTCGTTCAACGAAATTTTTCAGTTCTCTTATATTTCCCGGCCAATTATAATTTAGGAGGATATCCAGCCCTTCTCTGGAGATGATTTTTTTTGAAGTGCCATTATACGACTTAAATTTATTCATAAAATATTGTACAAGTTCTTCTATATCACCACTTCGTTCTTTTAATGAAGGTGAGTGAATAGGAACAACATTTAGTCTGTAAAAAAGATCTTCTCTGAATCTACCTGCTTTAACCTCAGCCGCAATATCTTTATTTGTTGCAGTAATAAGCCTGGTATCTACTGTTATCGATTGCTCGCTTCCAATTCTTTCAAACCTAAGTTCCTGAATTGCTCTTAACACTTTTGCCTGGGCATTTAAGGACATATCTGCAATTTCATCGAGAAAGAGTGTTCCTCCATGGGCCATTTCAAATTTACCCTTACGCCTGGCTACAGCAGAAGTAAAAGCACCTTTTTCATGGCCAAATAACTCACTTTCTATTAAAGTATCTGGAATTGCCGCACAATTGACTTCAATAAAAGGACCTTTTGATCTATTACTGTTTTTATGAATTTCTCTTGCGATTAGTTCTTTTCCTGTTCCATTATCACCTGTTATTAATATTTTAGCATCAGTTGGAGCACTTTGTTTTATTCGGGTCCAAATTGCCTGCATAGAATCAGAAGAACCTATCATTTCATCTTCCATAAATACTGCATTTTTAAGATTTGCATTTTCCTTTTTTAATTCTTCCATTTTAAGAGCATTTTTAATTAGATTTATGATTTTATCCAGGGAAAGTGGCTTTTCAAGAAAATCATAAGCTCCAAGTTTAACAGCTTTAACGGCAATATCAATATTCGCATGTCCGGAAATCATAATTACTTCTATACTTGGATATTCTTTTTTTATCTCTTTCAGAACATCAATCCCACCCATATTAGGAAGCCAGACATCCAGAATAACAAGGTCAATTGATTCTGTTTTAAGAATACCCAGACCTTCAAATCCATCTCCACCAGTAAAAACCTGATGGTTTTCATCCCTGATTATATCTGACAGAACAGTTCTGATCCCAGGTTCATCATCAATTATTAGAATATTACTCATACTGTATCCTCCATGGGGAGCTCAATAAAGAAAGTTGTTCCTACGCCTTTTTCAGATTCATACCAAATTACACCTTTATGATCTGCTACAATTCGTTCAACAATAGGCAGTCCCAGCCCTGTCCCACCTTCCTTTGTTGTAAAATATGGGTTAAAAATGAGCTTTTTCATTTTAGATTCTATTCCTGTTCCTGTATCAGTTATCATTATTCTACAATAATGATTTTTACCTTTTCTAATAATTTCTGATCTAATTGTTACTGTTCCAGTATCAATAATTGCATCCAGGGAGTTACTAATAAGATTTGAGAAAACTCTCTGTATCTGACCCCGATCTCCCCTTAATTCAATATCCTCTAATTTGTCAAGATTTAGAGTAATACGGGAATATGATTCTGAATATAACAGGGATACTTCTGAAACCAAAGATTTTAAATGTATACTTTCCTTGAGAGGAGTTGGCATTCGTGCAAAATCTTTGAATTGAGAAAGCAATTCTGTTAGATTCTCAACTTCGTTTATTATAGCATCGACTGCAGGTTCCAGTATAGTGTCAATTGAATCCGGATCATTTTTATATTTTTTTAATATTCTTTGGGCAGAAAGTTTTATTGGGGTAAGGGGGTTCTTTATTTCATGAGCCATTCGCTGGGCAATTTCCTGCCATGCTGTTACTTTTTCAGTATGGACATAGTTATCTCTTGATAATTCAAGTTCTGAAACCATATCATTAAATGAATTGACAAGGTTAGCCAGGTCATCTTTTGAATGGGTAAGGATTCTGTAAGAGTAATCTCCCTGAACAACTCTACCGATTGCATTTTCTAAATGAGCTATAGGTTGAATTATTTCTTCACTTAACAAAAAACTTGTTAGTATTGATAAAAGAATAAGTGGTAATGAAAAATATGTATAGAACAGTATGATTGATAATAGGAATGTCGGCTGGAAGTCTCTGTTTTTTGTAAAGATTTTAAGGACATCAGTTAACTTCCGTGCATTCTGATCAAAATTTTCGGGAAGAAGAATAGTTAGAACTACATATATCTGTTTCCCATTATGCAGAAAATCTTTTCTGGTTCTTAATATACTTCTATTACCCTCTTTTGATCTTGTGACAGTATTACTTTCATAATTAAAAACATTTACAATCTGTAGATTATTCTCTTTCGATTTGTAGAATATCTCATTACCTGTAGAATCAAATAAGGAAATACTGCTTAGTGATGGGAAAGCACCATTAATATTTCTCCAGATACTATCAGGTGTAGAATCACTATTTAAAATAATATTTTCAAATACGAAGCTGTCTCTGAATGCTGCAATATTTTCCATAGAAGATCTATTATATTCTATGGCAATATTCAAACCACCCCTTAAGGCTTCTTCTGTATTAGACGAAAACCATGATTTTATAGCAGTATTAATAAAATTTACAGCAAGTATACCCTGGGGTATAGAAGATAATATTGTAATAAATGTAAAGAATATAAGTAGTCTTGTTTTAAAGTTAGATCCAGGTTGTTTTTTTCTTTTTTGTTTAAGTAGTTTTATCAAATTGAAAATAATTGTTGCTATCAAAAATATTGGGAGAACCATTGCCAGAGGAATAAAAGTAAGACTTGAGATAGAACCACTGGAAGATATTTCAAAAAGAACCCTATTTGCAAAAATTAGAATTAATATTATTAATACAATATAGATTGTTACTGTACTAACGAGACCAGCATAAGCAGACTTTGTATTTCTATTACTGCCCATTTTTTCTTATTATTCTTCCTCAAATCTATTTTCAAAGAGTTTTACCAGTGCTGCTACTGCTGCTTCTTCATCAGTTCCCTCAGCAATAATTTGAATAATAGATTTATAGTTAGCTCCCAAAGTAATAATTCCCATAATTGATTTTGCATTTATTCTCATATCATCAAGTTCAAGGAAAATTTCAGAATCATACTCGTTAGCAGTTTTTACTATAAGAGCAGATGGTCTGGCATGAATTCCCGCTCTATTTTTAATTGTTACAGTTTCTTGTTTCATAGTTCACCTTAGAAAATATCATTATTATTTGAGTATAAGTTTCTTGCATTTTTACTTTCAAGCCACTTTAGTACATTGTTATCAAATTCCTGGGCAGAATAGTATCCTAATTTTTTTAATCGTTCGTTCATTGCGGCAACTTCAATTAAAATTGAAACATTACGTCCTGCTTTTACTGGCATTTTGATAAGTGGAATTTTTACATCCAGCATCTCTTTATAAGCATCACCTGTTCCAATGCGATCATAAACAGCATTCGAATCCCATGTTTCCAGTTCAATTAATAACTGGATTTGTTTTTTATCTCTAATTGAACCTACTCCAAACAGGTGACTTATATTAATTATACCCAAACCTCTAATTTCCATATTATGACCCAGCATTTCATTTGTTCCGGATCCCATAAGGAAGTTACCGTTAACACTTCTTAACACTACAGAATCATCTGCTATAAGTCTGTGTCCTCTTTCTATAAGTTCCAGTGCCGATTCACTTTTACCAACACCACTTCCCCCTGTAATTAAAACTCCTATTCCAAAGACTTCTACTAATACACCATGGATTGTCTTTCTGGGAGCAAAAATATCAGAGAGAGCACGTATTAATCTTAATTCCAATTCAGAGGAGGATAGGTCAGATTGAAGAATAGAGCATCCTGATTTCTCTGCTATATCAAGAAATCGATCACCAGGGATGCCTGAGTGACTGAAAATACAACAGGATATTTTATGTGTAAACATTTTCTCAACAGCATCCATCCTATTAGTTTCTTCCAGCATACGTAAATATGCCAACTCACCCCGGCCAAATAATTGAATCCTGTGAAAGGCAAATTCCTCAAAAAAACCACTAAGTGTAAGACCTGGCCTATTTATTTCCGGATCAGTAATAATTCTGTTAAGTCCCTTTCTTCCAGCGAGACATCTAAGGTTAAGTGCATTATGATCTTTTAAATCCAGATCAATAAGATTAAGTGCTGTAAATTTATTTATCATATAACCTAATTATATCACAAATATAGTGAAAACAAAAAGGGCTTCCAGACAGTAAGTCCGGAAGCCCCTTAAATGAAAAATATGAATCAATTGTGAGAACTAACCTTTTCTTTTTCTTTTCGTACTTTCAATTCCAGTTTATGAAGAAAGTTTTCAATACTTTCATATAATTCTATAGATTCTTCACTTAAATGAGCTGAAACACCCCATCTGAAATGGATATTCCCATCTACTTTGTAACCATGTTTTTCCTTTGTAATTGTAAGCAAAAGATCTATAATATGATCCTCTGCATAGCTAATATGTTCGAGCTTCTTGTCTATAAATTCTCTTGTTGCATCACTGATACTGTAATGGATTCCTTTAACTTCTACATTCATAAAACCCTCCGTAGCAATTTATACTTAAATGATATTTAATTGTATCATGAAAAGCAATGTTTTTTTTAAAAATATTTTTGTAGTGCCTTTGTAACTGTATTATCTTTCAAAAGAGGAGTCTATTAACAGTTCAGATCTATATTTTGCTACTGTTCTACGTGCAATACTAATACCCTGAAGTTTTAGAAGGTCGGATATTTTTTGATCAGAAAGCTTTTTTGTAGAACTATTTTCTGCAAGTAGTTCTTTTATAGTTGCTTTTACCCCCTCTTTTGAGAATCGTGAACCTTTTGAGCCGGCTCCTGAAATTGAATTTGTAAAAAAGTATTTTATAGGGTAGATTCCCCATTCTGTCTGCATATATTTTGCATTTGATATTCTGGATACTGTAGTTTCGTGAACCTGAACTTCTTCTGCTACATCTTTAAGAGTAAGGGGTAATAGATATTTAGGCCCCTTAATAAAAAAATTTCGTTGGAATTCAACAATTACTGTTGTAATTTTGATAAGTGTTTGATTTCTTAAGTGGATACTATTAATAAACCAACGGGCGTCTCTTATACTGTTGTTAATATACTTATGTGTTTCTTTATCCTGTTTGTTATTTCTGGATTCCTCAAAAAAAGGGGATATCCCAAGAACAGGGATCTCTTCATCATTAAGAACTAAAATAAATTCACCATTTTTTATAGTTACCATTATATCTGGTATTACATAAGCAGGAGGGTTTATGGAATACAGTCTTCCTGGATATGGATTAAGAGTTTGAATAAACTCAATAATAGAAGTAATTTCCTCAAAAGTTAATTTAAGTTTTTTTGAAAGTTCCTTGATGTCGTTCTTTTTTACAAGTGGGAGAAAGTTCTCAATTATTTGGGCAGTGCCTGGAGGAGCTTCAAAGGAGAGATCGGCCTGAAGCAGAAGTGATTCTTTATAATCTTTTACACAAACACCCAAAGGATCAAATGAGTGAATTATATCCAATATTTCAGGTAAAATTTTCTGTTGCTGTGTATTAAGCAGTAAATTGGGATCTTCCTGAAAAAAACCATTACTATCCAGGTTCTGAATAATTAATTGCCCTGTTTCAAATTGATCGTTTCTAATATTTTGAACTGACAACTGAGCCATAAGATGTTCCTGGAGAGATTCCGGTCTCGATAAGGCCCCTTCCATAAATTTTTGTTTTCTATCTGTTGCTTCCTTCCCCCCATTTCTTATAAAACCAGGATCAGAGCTGTTTTCAAAGTAACTATCTTTATCATTATTCTTTTCTTTGGTATAATCCTCAATTGATATTAGAGATTTATCTTCTATTAATTCAAGGGCAGGGTTTTTTTCCAGTTCTTCATGAATCCTAACAGTTAATTCCTGCAGGGGTAAAGCCATCAACTGAATCGATTGAAACATTTGAGGAGACATTTTTAAACGTTGTTCCTGAATTAAAACAGGCTTTTGATATTGCTGCATTAAAAATTATCCTCTATAAAAAAATATTTTCTACATCCTGAAATCTTTACCCAGATAGATTTCTCTTGCTAATGGGTTTGCTAATAATTCTTCCTGGGATCCTTCTGCAAGAATTTCACCAAGATTAATAATATAGGATCTGTTGGTAATTTCAAGGGTATCTCTAACATTATGATCAGTTATTAACACTCCAATTCCTTTATTTGAAAGTCTGATAATTATATCTTTAATTTCATTGACTGCAATTGGATCTATTCCGGCAAAGGGTTCATCGAGGAGGAGGAAGTTTGGCTCAATTGCAAGAGACCGGGCAATTTCCGTTCTTCTTCTTTCCCCTCCTGATAATGTGAATGCTTTTTGTTTTCTAATATGTTCAATTCCAAATTCTTCAAGAAGTTTATCCATTGTCATTATTTTTTCTTTATTGGAAAGATTCTTTCGTGTTTCAAGAATTGCCTTGATATTATCTTCAACAGTTAATTTTCTAAATATGGAAGCTTCCTGTGGTAAATAGGATATTCCTTCTTTAGCCCTTATATACATAGGCTGGTGGGTGATTTCAAGGCTATTAAGGAAAATTTGGCCTCCATTTACCTTAATAAACCCAACAATCATATAAAAAATTGTAGTTTTTCCTGCTCCATTTGGGCCAAGTAAACCAACCACTTCACCAGCTTCCATTTTAAAAGAGACATTTTTTACTGCATATTTTTTTTTAAACTGTTTTGATAATGATACTACACTGAGTATATTATTCATTGCTTTCTTCCTCAGTTTCTGTTGATCGGATAGTTCCTGATACTTCTCCTTCGAGAGCTATATCATCAGTATCAAGATTAATAGTAATTCTGGTTGCTTTATATTCATCATCTTTCCAGAAAACAACAGGCATTCCGGAAAGTTCCAGAATTTCGCTATCTCGATTGAATTTAGCATATTCAGATCGGCAAATCATGGAATCGTTTTCACTGGCTTTGAGAATTCGAACTCCAATTTGAATAATTGTAATATTTTCCTTTCCTCTATTCTCAAAATAGCTTCCTTTTACAACAATTTCATTTTTTTGATCAACCATTTCAGCATAACCCGAAATAGTCATTATTTCTTTTTTTCTATCAAAAAATAAATTTTCTGTGGTAATTAGAATCCCCTGTTTTTTATCAATTACCTGTACATTTCCTGTACATCTGGCAAAACGAAAATCATCCCCAAAAAGTTCAATTGAATCAGCCGAGATTTTTGTTTCCTCAGAGCTGATCTTGGCATTTCCCATTAAACTTGTAAGTTCATTCCCTTTTGCCAGAGAAATAGAAGTTCTATCACTTGAAAAAAAGAAGTCTTTATTTTCAGGGAACATAGGGCCTATAAAAACTGTTAGTAAAATTAGAATGCTAATCGTCTTCATAATGGTATATACCCTGTACATTTTTATCAAAACTGAAATTTTTTGATCTCATATCACCTGTAAATCCTGATCCTGATATCCGGGTTCCGGAATTCTTAAGAAGTTTTACATATCCCTCTTCAGATCCTTTTAATGTTTTTTCTGAATCATTCCAATATAGATAATCTGCAGTAATTTCTGCTTCGTTCTCAGCTGAATAAATTATAAGAGATCCTGTTAATTCTGCATTATCAGAATCTGTATGGATTAATCCTCTATCGGCTGTTCCTTCAGTTACAATTTCATTTTTTGTATTATATTCACGAAAAACAACTTTAGTAAGAATTGTTTCGTTTCTTTGACTGTAGTTTTCAGCTTCTTTTGAGTATAGGCGAAATATTATATTTCCATTATCTACGCTGGTATATGAGAAATTTTCTATAACATTATCTGGAATGTCATTACCAAGTTCTTGTGCTATTTCAATATCTTCATAGTTCATACTACAGGAAAAAACAGAACTAAGAAAGATTATTATACACAGCAGTTTAATTACTTGCATAACTAATACTTGCTTCAACAAAATCAATAAAGAGAGGATGAGGATTAACTGGTGTTGATTTAAATTCAGGGTGAAACTGAACTCCAATACTCCATGGGTGATTACTCCACTCTACAGATTCCACAAGATTATTATTCTGAGTATATCCTCCTATAATCATACCTGATTTTTTTAGTTCTTCTATGTAATCAGAAGATACTTCATATCTATGTCTATGACGTTCCCATATTTCAGTTTTACCATAAGCTTTATGTATTAGGGTTCCTGGAACTAGAATTGATTTACTTTTTCCCAGGCGCATTGTTCCACCCATATTTCGTAATCCCTTTTGTTCTTCAAGGAGACTGATAACAGGATCTTTTGTTTCAGGGGCAAATTCTGTGCTGTTAGCCGACTTTAACCCTAAAATATTTCGTGCATATTCTATAACCATTATCTGCATTCCCAGGCAAATACCAAAATAAGGAATGGTATTTTCTCTTGCAAATTGTGCAGCTTTCACCATTCCATTTATTCCCCTCTGGCCAAATCCTCCGGGAATTAGAATACCATCAATATTTTTAAATATAGACTTTATATCTTCTGTTTTATCCAGTTCTTCTGCATCAATTTTTATGAAATTAATTTTGGTATTATTTGCAATCCCACCATGATAAACTGATTCATAAATTGATTTGTAAGAATCATTAAGATTTATATATTTACCTACAATTCCTATATTAGTAGTTTTATCTGCAGTTTTAAGAACTTCAACAATATCAGACCATTCTTTGAGATTACATTTAGATCCGGAGAGTTTTAGTTTATCCAGAATAATATTATCCAGGTTCTGGGCATGAAAAATTAGAGGAATTTCATAAACAGAAGTTTTTACATCATAAGCTGAAATTATTGAATTTTCTTCTACATTGGTAAAAAGAGATATTTTACTGATCATCTCCTTCTCCAGGAATTCAGGTGATCTACAGACAAGGATATCAGGTTGTATTCCAATTTCCCTTAATTTATTAACAGAATGCTGAGTTGGTTTTGTTTTTAATTCTCCACCTGCAACTTCAGGAATAAGTGTAAGATGAACAAAAAGAACATTTTCTTTTCCAAGATCATGAATAAATTGTCGTGCAGCTTCAAGAAATGGAATAGATTCAATATCTCCAACAGTTCCGCCTACTTCAATAATTGTAACATCAACATCTTCTCCATCGCTGGCAAGGAAGATTCTTTTTTTTATCTCATCTGTAATGTGGGGAATAACCTGAACTGTTCGACCAAGGTATTGTCCTTCTCTCTCTTTTTTTATAACTTCCTGATATATTTGACCAGTAGTAATAGAATTAAGCCTACTCAATGGTGCCTTTGTGAATCTGGCGTAATTCCCAAGATCAAGATCAGCTTCTGTCCCATCATCAGTTACATATACTTCACCATGCTGATATGGGCTCATTGTTCCTGCATCGACATTAAGGTAAGGATCAATTTTAATCATTCTTATACCTAGACCACGATTTTCAAGAAGGTTCCCAATTGATGTAGCTGTTACACCTTTACCCAGACTTGAACAAACACCACCTGTTACAAATATATATTTTTTCATAGTTACATATTATAGATCAGGGAAAGAAAATAGGCAATTACCATAAATGAGTGGCTAGTTATGTACCTGTACTTTACATAAATTGAGAGTCAATCTTATCATGATTAAAGTAGAGTATTTCAGATTGAAAATTTCCGGCACTTATAAGCAGTTTTGGATCAGAAATAGCTGTATTTGCTACTTTTTCTGAAGCATAAATAGGTGCTTTTAATCTTAATGCAAGGGCTATTCCATCACTGGGTCTAATTTCAATTGAAAATGTTTTAAATCCTTTTTTATACACAATTTTAGCTATATGATGGTCATTAATAAAATCATAAATGTAGATATATTTGAGTTTATAATTATGTCTAATAAAAAACTCTGAAAGAAGATCATGAGTAAGGGGTCTGGGAGGTTTTACTTCTTCAATTTCAATTATAATTGCACTTGCTTCAAATGGGCCGATCCAGAGAGGAATGATCCTACTCGTTTCCAGGCTTTGTAGTATTACAATTGGCATTTGGCTTTCATCGTCCAGAGCAATACCTTTAATTTTAAATTGAAACATCTTTTCTTTCATTATAACTATGAGTATAACACTTTGTATAAATTTTTCAGGCTTTTTTATTACTTATACAAAAAGCTTGTATAAAAAAAATCTATTGACAGGAGGCTCTCAAAGAAATACAATTTTAATATATGGATGCTTTTATGAGCAGCAACGAAGTTGCGACCAGTATAGGGATACATAGCCGAGCAGCATAGGAAGTAAATTAATGCCAATTGAAAACTTTTTAACCGAATTACAGTTTAGCAAATTCCGGGACTACATTTATAATGCCAGTGGTATCCATTTTTCCCCTTCTAACAGGACAATTCTTGAGAGTAGATTAAAAGAACGGCTTCGTAAATCGGGAATTTCTGATATTGATCAATACTATAAACAAATTACAACAGATGAGGGAGAGATGAAGACTCTCCTGGATACAGTTACAACCAATCTAACCAGATTTTTTAGAAATACCGCTCATTTTAAGGCATTTGAACACTATGTAATACCCGAACTTGTTAAATATAAAAAATCCAGAGGGGAAAATACTATTAAAATTTGGAGTGCAGGCTGTTCAACAGGTGAAGAACCTTATTCTCTTGCTATGGTTTTAAAGGATATACTTCCTCCTGGTTTCAAATTCGACATAACAGCTTCAGATTTAAGTTTAAAATGTTTAATGACCGCAAAAGAGGGTTTTTACTCTGATCAAAAAGTAAACGGTGTATCAGAGAAATATCTTCAAAAGTATTTTGAAAAAAAACCAAATGGATATCTTGTAAAAGAAGAAATTAGAAACAGTGTTAAATTTGATTATCATAATTTAAAAGCTGATAGTGGGCAACGGAATCTGGATATTACTTTTTGTAGAAATGTTATAATCTATTTTGATGAAGCAGCACAAAATAATGTAATAAATAAATTTTATGAGTCAATGAATAATCATGCTTATCTGTTTATAGGACATTCTGAATCTTTATTTGGAATGGATACAAAATTTGAGTTTCTTAAAACTGATTTTGCAACTATGTATCGAAAATTTTCTAGTTAGGATAGATCTATGAAAGATATTTCTGTAATGATATGTGATGATTCTGCATTAATGCGAAATCTTATAGGTCGAATTATTGATGAGGCGGATGGTCTTGTTCTGGCTGGGAAGGCAATGAATGGTAAATTTCTTCTTGATAAGATACCCAGATTAAATCCGGACATAATTCTTTTAGATTTGGAAATGCCGGAAATGAATGGTATTGAGTTCCTTAAGGAAAGGAAAAGGTTAAATATAGATATTCCTGTTGTTATACTGTCTTCTATTGCTGTTAGAGGTGCCAGGGTAACTATGGATGCTCTTTCTCTTGGAGCATCAGATTTTATATTAAAACCATCCGGATCAATTTCAGAAGATATTCATGTTGTAAGAGATAAAATAATTTCTACATTACTGGCATATGGTAAAAAATATAATAGTGGATCAATTCCTACTAAAAATAGGGTAAGTACCTCAAAAGCTGAAATAGCACCTCCTGTTAAAAAGAAAATACATCCCACTCTTTCTATGGTTCCTCGTGAAAAGGGTGGAAATATTGATATTGTAGCTATAGGAATATCTACAGGAGGGCCAAATGCTTTAAGGCTTGTTCTTGCAGATATAGATCCGGATTTTCCTGTTCCTATAGTTATTGTTCAGCATATGCCTGCAGGGTTTACTACTGAGTTTGCAAAGAGCCTCGATCGTATTTGTCCTCTTGATGTTAAAGAAGCTGCAGATGGCGATGTTATGACAAAGGGAAGAATATTTATTGCTCCTGGTAATTTTCATGTTGAGGTTGTGAAAAAGAAACTGGCAACAGTTTTACGCACATCCTCTGCAGATCTTGTGAATGGACACAGACCTTCTGCAGATGTACTATTTGCTTCTGTAGCAAAATATTATGGTGGAAACAGCCTTGCGGTTATAATGACTGGAATGGGAAGGGATGGAGCCTCTGAAATAGGTACTGTATATGCAAAGGGTGGTATAACTGTAGGCCAGGATGAAGAGTCTTCCATAGTTTATGGAATGCCGAAGGTTGCAGCAGAAAGAGGTTTTATTGAACATGTGGTTTCTCTGGATAATATGGCTTCTACGTTGAATAAGCTGGTAAAAGAGAAAAGATAGTAGAGATATAGGATCGTGATCGTTTTTTTAAGAAACGAGGGGCTTCACCACCTCGTTAGGAGATAGGACACCCCTTCGGGGCTAAGATTTATTAGTTTATTAGTTTTGTAATTCTTGGGGTATTTTTTCGTTTATTTATTTTATTATATAAATAGGTTATGTAAAATCCTGTGGAAAGACCTAGTATGCCAGATAGAATTCCCATACCTTCACTATCGTTAAATAGCCATGATCCTCCTAGAAAGAAAAGGATGAAGGAGAGTAGTGGGAAAATTAAAACCATGAAGCCTGCAAAAATTGTTTGTCCGGGTGGAAGGTGGATTTCTACTGTATCACCCTGTTTTAGATCGATATTTTTGCCATTTATAGCACTGAATATCTTCCCATCAGTAGAACAGAATGAGCTTGCTTTACATTTTTGACAGCCACCGCTTAAAGATGAACAGGAAAGAATAATTTCTTCTCCATTAATATCAGTTATTTTCCCTTGCTCAATCATTAGGCACCTCCGTTATAGGATATCTTATTTCCTTAATACTCTTTGTTTTATTTTCATCATCTATCTCTACAATGGCACCCTGAATTTCAAGATCATTCCACCACTCTTTTGATCGTTCAGGAATTTGGGATAAAAATTGTTCAATTTCAATATCAGGAGCAAGGCCTCCCACTCCTGTTGAACTGCCGGTTCTGCCAGTATCACATATTACACCTGTACCTTTTGGAAACACTGCAGCATCTGCAGAAATAGCTTTGGAATGGCTCCCCAACACAGCATTTAAAGATCCATCAACATGAAAAAACATAGAATATTTTTCTGCAGTGGTAGAAGCATGAAAATCAAGAATTATAATATCAGCTTCATCTTTAACTCTATTTATAATATCCGGAATAAAAGTAAAGGGATTACTAAGGTGTATTCTATGAAAACCTGACTGCCCCAATAGAGAAACTACAGCTACATTTTTATTTCCAACTTTGTATACACGCCATCCACGACCAGGAGTGCCTGGAGGATAATTTGCGGGCCTTAAAATATAGGAACTATTTCCAATATGGCTGACCATATCTTTTTTAAAAAAAACTTTCTCTCCAGTTGTTATAACATCAATTCCCAGTTTATGAAGTTGAATAGAGTGATTTTTCCCAATACCAAAACCACCTGTTGTTCCTTCACCATTGGCTACAACAAAATCAACATCATATTCTTCTTTTAACCTGGTAAGACCTTTTTTTATACAAAAAATACCAGGCTTTCCTACTATTTCACCTAGTATAAGAATTTTAAAACTCATAAACCCTTCTTAGAGAAAAATTATTGTGTAAAGCCGCTTTCTAACAATAACTGATTATCCGGAAAAGGTGTTCTAAGCGGCTTAAAATGCAGGAAATTGTAAAACTCTTCAAGTTTTTCAATTTCCTCTGCAAAGTTTGCAAATAATAGCAGATTAACCATATTTAGTCGACGTTCTAAGGAAATAATGACACAAAATTTTCATCTTATTTATCTCTAGTATCATTATGACTCGTATAGTTTTACCAAATTTATAAAAAAACAATTACTTAAGAACCAATTGGTTGTTTAAATCTATGTAATATAAGTAGTTAGTATTATTGAAATTTATTTAATTTGGATATGGCACAGTATTTGCTTATATTAGGTAATGAGAGTTGCCGAAAGGAACTCGATTAAAGCCGCCTTGTATAAGGGGCTTAGCAACACATAGAAAGAGGTGTTATATGAGAGACAAGATGGTTATAGATCTTGGTCAGATTATGGACGAGATTTTCGAGGCCACAAAAGGTTTCGGAGATGCATTTAAAGAGGGTGTACATCATGGTGGAAATGACCATGTAGATTATTATCCTAATTATTCCTACCCACCGGTTAATATTTTTGTTACAGGTGAAAAAAGTCTTATATTCGAATTTGCATTGGCAGGATTCAACGAGAGTGATCTTAATGTTGAGTTTAAAGGTGATTACCTGGTATTTTCTGCAAAATCTCCGGTTGTAGATCATGGTGATGGAGTTAAGTATTTTAAACGTCGTCTAAAATACAAAGAGGTTCCTGAACAAAAATATTTTGTTCCTGAAAGTAAATTTGACCAGAAAAAGGTGAAAGCAGTCTTCAAAAATGGTATACTAAAAGTAGTCATACCGGCAAATGATATAATTGAAACAAAAGAAGGCATTAAGGTAGAGATAGTTAAGGGGGAATGATAAAAAGATTTTATATTATTTTGTTGATATAAAAGTAAATCTTTTTTATCATTCAGCGACAGAGACTTTCCGTGAAATTAAGTGAATATTATTTTTTATTCAAATAAATCAAAGGAAAGTGCTCGAAAGCGATTATAGGGGGATGAATAATGATTTTTTGGATAATAGTAGGTATAGCAATAGGGTATTTTTTTAAACCACAACTGGATACCATTGTGGGTAAAGCATTAAAAACAATTAAAGATAATAGAAAAAATAAATTCAGTGATGATGATTATTAAAGTCATCACTTTTTAATCAGTACTTCGGCTTCGGTATTTTCCGGGGCCTTTTTTTCTATATTACAAAGTTTGGATTTTGAGTTCAGTACATATATTTTTTAGTTTTTTATCTTTAGAGAGCAAGATTCCATCATTTCGTCTGGCACACACAATATATAGGCAATCGTAAACAGGATGATTGTTATTAATAGCCTCCCTAAGAGATTCTTTCCATAGATCTTTTACAGGAATAAATTGGTCAATTAAATTTATTCCATCCTCTGCCAGACTTAAAGATTCTTCATGGGTAAACCCTGCAAGTTTGTTATATTTCCAGGATACATTTGTAATTTCAGAAAGATATATCTCCGGAGCAATTACAGTATCTGCTTTTTCTATTTCTCTTTTATATATTTCAAAATTACCTTTACTTAATAAAATATCAATAGCAGCAGAGGTATCCAGTATAATAATCACTTTTTTCTATCTTTCTCTATCTTTTCTAATTAGTTCAACTACATCAATATTATCGGTATTTGGATATTTTTTCTTTGAAAGCTTATTCAGCAAAGCTTTTCTTCTTAGTTTATTATTTGAGTGTAACCCTAAGCTTTCTTTTAAGAGCATAACTGTCTGTTGGGCAATACTTCTGTTTTCTTCATTTGCTACCATATTTAATTTTATATAGACATCTTCAGGGAGATCTCTGACCTGTAAAGTTGGCATA
>Ga0164318_10002781_pt1 | contig 16345 bp, 14 predicted proteins | sample GuaBasSedimGuay9_FD_113734 | JGI IMG/M metagenome (GOLD analysis project Ga0164318, IMG submission 113734) | Subseafloor sediment microbial communities from Guaymas Basin, Gulf of California, Mexico - Guay9, Core 4571-4, 0-3 cm | ecosystem: Environmental > Aquatic > Marine > Hydrothermal vents...
TAGTAAAGTGCTGCTTGCGGGTTCTACTTGGCCACCAGATGAGACAATTATTTTTGACTATATGAAAGAATTTCCTGATAAAATAAAGTTAATAATTGCACCTCATGAAGTTACAGAATCACATATTAATAATATCGAAAATTCGTTCAAGTCATATAATCTTATAAAACTCTCGGAACTAGAAAATGGGAAAAAATTAAGTGGTAATAGTATTCTCATTATTGATTCTGTTGGTAAATTGGCTTACCTTTATCAATACGCTGATATTGCATATGTTGGAGGAGGCTTTGGGGTCGGTATTCACAATATACTTGAGGCTGCATGTTATGCAAAACCTGTGATTTTTGGCCCAAATTATTCTAAGTTTAAAGAAGCTCGTGATTTAGTGGAGTTGGGAGGAGGGTTCTCCGTAAAAAATTTAGCAGAGCTTAAAGTAATTATTAATTCCTTACTTGATAATAGAGATATTTTGGTGGCAAAAAACAGAATTTGTTTTGATTACGTTAAGCAGAACCTTGGTGCAACGGATAAGATTTTTGAGTTTTGTTTTGGTATAAAAAATAGTTTGACATAGCTTGCTAGCAAATTATTTCTTAATTTAGCATCCATAATTTATTAATATATTTATACTATGATAGATTTCTCAGCAAGAGTGAAAAGTAAACTGCCAGGAGCAAAAACAACTATTTTTACTATAATGAGCCAATTGGCTAATGAGGTGAATGCTATAAATTTGTCACAAGGGTTTCCTAATTTTGATGTTGCTCCAGAACTTATTGATTTAGTAACAAAGGCGATGAAAGATGGTAATAATCAATATGCTCCAATGCAGGGTTTAATGGATCTGCGAGAAGAAGTGAGCATCGCTTTTGAGAATAATTATGGTACTAAATACGATCCTGATACAGAGATAACTATTACATCTGGTGCTACTCAAGCAATTTATTCTGCCATTACAACTATTATTCACGATGGCGACGAAGCTATTATTATTGAACCTGCATTCGATATTTATGTACCTGGAGTTAGAATGAATGGTGGAATTGCTAAAACCACCAAACTCAAAGGAGATGATTTTCACGTTGACTGGAAAGAGCTTACTAGGCTAATTACAGCAAGCACCAAACTAATTATTATTAATTCTCCCCATAACCCAACTTCGAGTATACTTAGTAAGGAAGACATGATGGAATTGGAGAATATTACTAGAAATACAGATATTATTGTACTTAGTGATGAGGTTTACGAACATATTATTTTTGATGAAGAAAAACATCATAGTGCTGCTGCCTTCCCTGATTTAGCTAGTAGAAGTTTTATTGTTGGTTCTTTTGGTAAAACTTTTCATGTTACTGGTTGGAAAACAGGCTTTTGTATTGCTCCAAAAGAATTAATGGCCGAGTTTAGAAAAGTGCATCAGAATGTTGTATTTGCAGGTAATAGACCAATGCAGACTGCTTTAGCTGAGTATATGCACAACCCTGATAATTATAACGATATTGACAAAATGTATAGTCAAAAGCGTGATTATTTCTTAGAGCTTATGAAAGATAGTAGATTTACTCCATTGCCTTCAAAAGGCACATATTTTCAGCTATTCAAGTATGATAAAATATCAGATGAAAGTGAATTAGATTTTGCTACAAAACTAACTCGTGAGCATGGTGTTGCTGCCATTCCTCTTTCGTATTTTTATAATGATGGTACCGACAATAGAGTTCTGAGATTTTGTTTTGCTAAAACAAATGATACACTTGAAAAGGCAGCTGAAATATTATGCAAGATTTAAGAGTTACAATAATACAGTCGGACCTAGTTTGGGAGAATAAATCTGCTAATCTTAGTCATTTCGAGGAAGTAATTTATAGTAAAACAGAGCTTGGTGATTTAGTAGTTCTGCCAGAGATGTTTAATACAGCATTCTCAATGAAACCAGAGTTATTTTCAGAGCCGATAGAGTCTATTACTCACAATTGGATGAAGCAAATAGCAATGGATAAGAATGTTGCCATTGCAGGAAGTTATATGGTAAATATTGAAGGACAGTATTTTAATAGGTTTATCATAATGTATGCTGATGGTAACTATAAGAAATACGACAAACGTCATTTGTTTAGAATGGGAAATGAGCATCAACATTTTACCTCAGGAGAAGACTCACTGATTTTTGAACTCAAAGGCTGGAAAATAAAGGCTCAAATTTGTTATGATTTACGATTCCCAGTATTTGCTAAGAATAATTTTATTAATGGTAATTATGACTACGATGCCCTAATTTATGTTGCTAATTGGCCAAAAGTAAGGGATAGGATATGGCAATCACTTTTAGTAGCTCGTGCCATCGAAAATCAAGCAGTTGTTATAGCTGTTAATAGAATTGGTATTGATGGGAATGGTTTAAATCACGCAGGTAGCTCGTGTATTGTAAACTCGAAAGGTGAATATGCCATTGCTCCAAAACAAGATATTGCATTTGAGCAAACAGCCCTTCTTAAATTTGATGAATTGGCAGACTTTAGAAGTAAATTTACTGTTGGTTTAGACTGGGATAAATTTGAAATTCTATAAAAACCGTCTTTCTATATATATTTTAAACTGGTGGAAAACATTATCATTAGTGTCCCATAAGTTTTCATCTTTCATGTCTCCTAATAAGTAAAGAGCTTCTTGAAGATTCTTCAGAGAGTCTAATTTCTTAATATTTTTATTATATATCTTCGCATTACCTTCGAATAAGTCATTTATAAACATAAACTTATCATTGATACCAATACCCGCTTTTAAGCTTTTAATGGGCTTTTTAATTATTTTTGATCTCTTAAATTCTTCATCTTCATCTATTTCATCAGGCTCTACATCTAAAACGTAAACAGTCTTCTCTCCAAGCGGTTTTTTAGTCTCCTTAGGTTCAAGTTTAACTTTTAATTCTGCTTTAGAATTAGCTTTTGGTCCAGGCTTCTCAATCTCAACCTCCTTCATTAAATTTTTTCCTTTAGCCTTTAGCCTTATTTCTTCCTCAACCTCAATTTCTTCATGCACTTCAGCCATAGTTTTTTCATCAGGAATTTCCGGCTCAATTTTTTCTTCTAAAGCTTGTTCTTCTAGAACGGTTTCTTGTTCAATTATTTGTTTTTCTTTCTCTTGCTCAAACATTTGACTAGCCTCATCGAGCAAATCATTGATCTCATCATCAATGGATTCTACTTGTATATTGACAGGAGTAGATTTCTCTATAATGTGAAAAGAAGCAATAGAATCGTATAATTTTCTAATATTTTCTTTTACAATATCAATTTCTATTTGTGGTATATTTTGCTCATAAGAAGCTAAAATTTCTACTTGTTTCTTAATGACAGAAGCCAATTCTAAACTTTCTACTTTGTTAATTGTACTCATAATTCAAAAAATTTATTCACAACAAAAATATTGCTAGTTCTTTTACTTAAATTTGCTCACTGAAAAATATCTTAATTCCTTTTATGGTATCTGAGGATTTATTTCAATGGTAAAGATATTCTAAAGTTAAACAATGTAAACAATAATGTTTTTAGAGAATTCAACAAATAATAAACAGGAAGCAGGATGGATTGAAGTTGTATGTGGCTCAATGTTTTCTGGCAAAACAGAGGAGCTAATTCGACGTTTAAAGAGGGCAAAGATTGCTAAAATGAAAGTTGAAATCTTTAAACCTGCTGTAGATACGCGCTACGATGAAGTAAAAGTTGTATCGCATGATAAGAATGAAATAATTTCTACGCCTGTTCAGACTTCTACTAATATTTTACTTTTGGCAAACGACGTAGAAGTAATAGGTATTGATGAGGCACAGTTTTTTGATGACGAGCTACCTGAAGTTTGTAATAAATTGGCAAATAGGGGTATAAGAGTAATTGTTGCTGGTTTAGATATGGACTTTCAAGGTAATCCTTTCGGACCAATTCCTCAGATACTTGCAACGGCAGAATATGTTACTAAAGTTCATGCAATCTGTATGCGCTGCGGTAAATTAGCGCATATATCGCATCGGACAGTCCATAACGATAAACTTGTTATGCTTGGCGAAACAGAAAGTTATGAGCCTCTTTGTAGAACGTGCTACCAAAAGGCTCAGAAGGAAAATTAATGATTATCTTGTAAGAAGTTTGAAACCAACTCCATGAACATTAATAATCTTAATATTCTCATCTTCTTTGAGGTATTTTCGTAGTTTTGTTATATATACATCCATGCTTCGTGCATTAAAATAGCTATCATCCTTCCAAATTTTGTTTAGAGCTACTCTACGATCCATAGTTTCATTCTCATGAATACAAAGTAGTTTAAGAAGTTCAGATTCTTTACTAGTAAGGTTCTGATCTTTATTACAGCATTCTAATTTTTGATGCTCATAATTGAATAAATATTTTCCAATCTGAAATTCATTTTTATCTTCATCATCTCCTAAACTACCACTACGACGCAAAATAGCATTTATACGAGCCAATAATAATTCCATATTAAAAGGCTTAGTGATATAATCGTCTGCTCCAAGTTCAAAACCTCTCAATTTATCATCTTCCATTGACTTAGCCGTCAAAAATAATACTGGAATAATCTTATTAAGTTTCCGAATATTTGTTACAAGAGTGAAACCATCCATCACAGGCATCATAACATCAAGTACAAGCATATCGTAATTGTTATTCTTATGAAAACCTAATAATGCTAGTTCTCCATTGGCAAATAAATCAACATTAAAGTTCTTTGCTTCAAGGTAAGTTTTAAGTATTTTTCCTAAATTAGGATCGTCTTCAGCAAGTAAAATTTTTATTTTTTCCATAGTATTATTGTTTACAAATATTCTTTTTAAAATCCATTGGTAAATGTACAAAAAATGTTGTTCCTTTATTTATTTGACTTTCCACTCTTATTGAACCTTTATGCTTTTCTACAACAGCTTTTACATAGCTAAGCCCTAGTCCAAAGCCTTTTACATTATGCACATTTCCTGTTGGTACTCTAAATAGTTTATCAAATATTTTTTTTTGATTAGTTTTTGATATTCCAATTCCATTGTCTTCTATTGAAATTAATAAGCAATCACCATCATTTTTAGTACTTATTTTTATTTTTGGTTTAGCTTCAGTATACTTAAGAGCATTATCTATTAAATTGTAAATAAGGTTGGTAATATGTACTTTATCAGCATTTACTATATTATGGTGGGCTTCCAAATTCAAAAATAGTTCGCCTCCTTTTTGGTGAATCTTTATCTCGTTGCTTTTTATTAATTCATGTATTACATCATGTATATTTAGCCATTCATTTTTAAGTATTAATTCTCCTTTGTCAATTATTGCTGTTTGAAGAATCTTTTCAGCCATTGCTCCAAGTCGGTCATTCTCATCTTTAATTATTGAAATATAGGCATCGTATAACTCTTGTGATTTCTCAATGTCATCATCAGAAAGAGCTTGACAAGCCAAAGAAATTGTTGATATTGGAGTTTTAAACTCATGAGTCATATTATTGATAAAATCATTCTTTAGAGCCGATAGTTTTGATTGTCGTATAATGGTAGTTATACTATATGTAAATAAATAAATAACTGAAAGAATTATTACGATTGATAAGAATAACATTAAGCCCATTTCCTTTAGTAAATAGGATTTTTCCTTTGGGAAATATACCATTAAGAATATATTCTGCTCAACATTATTTGAAATAAAGGGAAATGCGTAAGCTCGTTTTAAGTATTTATCTGTTTTAACTTTAGGGTCTTGGTACATAAATGTTCCATTCTTCTGGTTAAAGACATTAAACTTATATTGAGTGTAAATATTATTATTTCTCAATTCATGATAAATAATAGTATCTATTTTTTTATAAGTATATTCTGGATTGTCAAAAATAGGATTGTCAAGTATAGTTATTATACTAAATTCAGAAGGATAACGCATCTCAAATACAATAGTGTCTCCTTTGTCAATGAATTTCTTTGTGAGCTTACTTTTCTTAATTATTGGATTTGGTCCTTTAGGGAGAATTGGGGTTCCCATCATTCTGAGAAGTCTATTTTTATTTGCCACACCTTCTAGCTCAACTACTTTGTGCATCACATTGGTAAATGCTCGTTGAACATCATGACTAAAAGAAGTTTCTTTAATGGTTAAAGCATTATGTACCCACAGCATTTGCATGACCAATAAGCCAATCATTACTACTCCCATAGCTATGCTAATACTAATAATGCGTCGTGTATTCATATTAGATACAAAGGTAGCATTATTATGGTTTATCACCCAAATTTAACAGATTTTAAACTTTGTTTAATTCCTTTAACTTTTGTGCGTTTGTTCTTGATGTACTTTTGCCTTGTTAGTTTTTTAAGATAGAAACCAATTCTATCAAACTATATATGTTGATTGCGTCTATATACTGTGCAATAATTTATAAGCAATTAACAACCTGTGATTTTAGTGATAAGGACAAACTCCCCGTTTGTCCTTTTTTTGTATACTCCATATTAATACCAATATTCATAATTAATTGATATAATTGTCAAATTATTATTACTTTAGCAGTCATATAAATCACTTAAATTAATTATTCAAATGAAAAAAATATCTGCAATTGCATTATTGCTTATTCTTTTTTTAGTAAAAGTATCGGGTCAATCTGTGTTTGACAATCGTGATACACTAAATTATCCTTATTATTTATGGAATGATGTAGTAATAGAAAATACAAATACAGCAAAGGATGAAACCTATTTAACTAATGAAGAGAAAAATATTATATGGCTTTGTAATTTGGCTCGATTTGATGGTAAATTATTCTCAAAAACATTTCTCAAAGAATATATTGAAAAGAATCAGGTTAGATATACTCCATATGTAAAGTCCCTTTTTTCTGACTTAAAGAAAACTAAGAAAGTAATCCTATTTAATCCTGATAAACGAATATATGGGTTGGCAGAAGAACATGCGGTTTGGTCAGGAAAGAGAGGAAAAACAGGTCATAAAAAGTTCCAAGAGAGAGCAAAGCGTTCAAAACACTCTAGATTTGCAGAAAATGCTCAATATGGCGACTTTATGGCAGAAGATATAGTAATGGATTTGTTAATTGATGAAGGGATTCAAACGGTTGGACATCGCAAAAATATTCTTAGTCCATTATATAGATTTATTGGAGTTTCAATACAGCCTCATAAGGTATATAAGTATAATTGTGTTATGGATTTTGGGGGATAGTATTATTCATTACAAAATTATCTGAAATTAATAAATGGATTATTCATCTTCTCATACCCAATAGTAGTAGTAGGTCCATGACCTGGAAAAACTTTTACACCATTAGGTAGAGTGAATAGTTTGTTTTTAATGCTATCCATAAGTATATCGTAATCCCCAGTTGGTAAGTCTGTTCTGCCAATACTATCTCTAAACAAAACATCTCCAACAATAATAAACTGTTCGTCTTCTGAATAGAAACATAAACTGCCATCAGCATGTCCAGGGGTAAATATTACCTTTAACTTACTATTACCAAATTCAATAAAATCGCCATCATCGATAAAATTCTTAGGGAATATAGGGTCATTAACTTCTAAACCAAGATTTGGAGCGTAAGTTGATGCAGTTTCAAAAAATAATAAGCTATCAATATGAGAACTACTTTGCAAATTATACTTTTCTATGATAGAATTATTGCCAAGAATATGGTCGACATGTGCATGAGTATAATAAAGCCCCTTAACAGTTAATTCCTTTGATTCAATAAAATCAAATAGTAAAGCATCTTCTTCAGAATTGCTATTTCCAGCATCAATTATTACAGCCTCTTTTGTGTCATCAAAAATCAAATAAGTGTTTAACTGAAAGGAATTAAAGATAAATGTATGTATTGTCATTACAAGTGCATTAATGTTATGAAATAATTATGCTAAACTAAGATTTATTTGGAATAGTATTTGATAAAAATTTCAATTCGTATTTTTTATTAAAAAATTAAAAATAATAATTAACTTTGTTCGTTTTAGCACAATCTAATAATTGTGTATTTTACTATTGAACTATATGCAAATCGGTAACATTATTACTCATAAGACTTCAATATTTACCATTCTGATAATCAGTTTAGTAATTATCGTAATGCCCTCTTATGCACAGTTTTATACTGGTTCGCAACAAAGTTTTGGTAAAAATAGAATACAATATACTAAGGATAGAACATGGAGCTATTTCAGATTCAATAAGTTTGACACTTACTATTATAAAGGAGGTAAATCACTAGCTACATACGCTTCTAGCTATGCTGATAAACAAATGAAGAATATAAGTCGGAAGCTTGATTTTTCTCCAGATAGCAAGATAAAATTTCTGGTATTTAATGATCTTTCCGATCTTAAAGAAACAAATATTGGACTTATTACCGATGAAGAATATAATACTGGTGGTGTTACTCATGTGATTAATAATAAAGTTTTTCTTTATTTTAATGGTGAACACTACGATTTTGAAATGCAAATAAAGAGAGGTATTGCACAAGTTTATCTAAATGAGATAATGTATGGTGGTTCTGCAGGAGCAAAAATTAAAAACTCTATTCTTTTGGCATTTCCAACATGGTATACTGATGGGCTTATTTCATATTTATCAGAGAGTTGGAGTACTGAAATGGACGATATTATTCGTGATGGAATAAAAACTAGGAAATATGAGAAATTTGATAGATTAAACCGCTTGCAACAACGATATGCCGGCCATTCTATTTGGAAATTTATTGAAGATAAATATGGCTCTAAAGTAATAGCGGATGTTGTATATATGGCTAAGGTAAATCGTAATATTGAAAATGGATTTTTATATGTACTTGGCTTGTCGTACCAAGGGGTATTAGAAGAATGGCTCGATTATTATAAACAGAGATATAGTCAAGATTTCAGATTATTTGCACAACCTTCTGACCCTGTTTTAAAACGCAATAGAGCAAGGAAGAAATATGCACAAGCACGTATAAGCCCTGATGGAAGATATCTTGCCTACACTACTAACGAATTGGGTAAAGTTAAGGTTATTGTTCGAGATTTGGAGAAAAACAAAAAGCGTAAGATATTGAAATATGGATATAAACTTGATGAAAAAGTGGATTACCATTATCCTCTTCTTGCATGGTCGCCAAAGGGGAATTACCTTTCAATTATTTACGAGAAAAAGAATTATAATGTATTAGTAATTTACGATTATAAGAAAAGAAAGAAGAGAATTAGATACCTAAATCTGTTTGATAAGGTTCATGATTTTTCATATAATAAAAGAGGTAATAAGTACGCAATGTCTGCAACTAAAAATGGACAGAGTGATATTTATGTATATAGTTTAGGTGGAAATTCATTTCAAAGAATTACACATGATGCATTTGATGATTATTATCCTCGCTTTGTTAATAATAGTACTGCTCTCATTTGGAGTTCTAATCGTATTGATGATACTTTGAGAATTATTGAGCAGAAAACTCACCAAATAGCTGAAGATACCATAAGAGGTAGTAGAAATAATGATTTATTTTTCTATGATTTGACAAAACCTAGCATAATATTGCAAAGAATAACAAATACATCCCTTGCAAATGAAATTTACCCAATGGCAGTGGCACATAATAAATTTGCTTGGCTTTCTGATGAGAATGGCGTTTATAATCGTTATGTAGGGGCTTTCGATAGTACTATTAGTTTTATTGATACTACAACTCATTATAGATATTTTACTAATTATGCTGCTGTTTCAAACTATAGTTCAAGTATCATAGAGCAGGACTATAATTTGTATGCTGACAAGTATTCTGAAATTGTTAAGGTTAATGGTAAAACTAGGATGTTTGTTAGGCCAATTCCTGATTTTAATGATTACGATAGGCAAAAAATTGAAAAGACAGCTTATAAGACTGATATTTTTAATAGAATGAGGCTTAGAGAGATAAGGGAGGAGGCATTGCGGAAGTATCTTAAAATAATAGCAGAGGGCGACACTTCAAATATTAATAATAAGAGTGTTGTAAAACTAACTCCAAATACAGCTAGAAAGAAGAGATTTAGAGTTGTGACTGCTGATGAGTTTAAGACAGGTAGTAGTAGAAATAATATTGATATTAATAATTATAGCTTTGGAGGAGAGAAAACCAAGAAAGATAATTCTAGTGTGCTAGCTTTAGAAGCGGCAAAAAAACGAGGTCCTTCTGATGCTATTAGAGCCGCTTATAATTCAAGACCATATAATGTGGAATACAGTGTTTCTCAAATCGTAACACAGGTAGATTTTAACTATCTTAACACAGGTTATCAGCCTTTTACCAATCCACAATCTCCAATATACCTAAATCAGGGTTTTAATGCTTTTATTAAGTTAGGAGTCATGGATTTACTCGAAGATTATAGACTTGTAGGTGGTGTAAAAATAGATCCTACTTTTACTAATAATGAGTATATTCTTACATTTTCTGATTATAAAAATAGGCTTGATAAGGATTATACTTTTCACAGAAATGTAATTGATGATTATAGAGAAGATAGAATTCTAACACACTATATACATGAGTTTTATCTCAAAGTAGGTCTTCCTTTCGATAATATTAGAGGTTTACGATTATCAATGGCATTACGTAATGATAATACCGTGACAAGAGCAACATATACTAAAGTTCTTACTGAACCTGATGTAATGCTTAATAATGCTATTGTTAAGCTTGAATATGTGTACGACAAATCACGTAATAAAGGTGTAAATATTCTTTTCGGAACGAGGTATAAAGTGTGGGGAGAATACTATCAGCCATTAGAATATTTACACAAAAATTTAATTGTTCTTGGTTTTGATTTTAGAAGATACATTCAGATTCATAAAACATTTGTTTGGGCAAATAGGGTTGCAGGGAGTACATCCTTGGGAACTGAGAGGTTGATTTATTATATGGGAGGTGTTGATAATTGGATAAATGCTGATTTTAATAAGGATATTCAGGTAGATCAGGAACAAAATTTTGTTTATCAAACTATTGCCACTAATATGAGGGGCTTTACCCAAAATATTAGAAATGGAAATAACTTTCTATTATTAAATTCTGAATTAAGATTACCACCATTTCAGTATTTTAGTAGAAAACCTATAACATCACCTTTCTGGAATAATTTTATGATAGTTGGCTTCTTCGACCTTGGTACTGCTTGGACAGGAGCTAATCCATTTTCCGATAATAATTCTCTTTTTAGAAAAACCATTTATCGTGACCCTGTTAAAATTACAATTATTAATCAAGATGATCCTATTGTTGCAGGCTATGGTTTTGGACTTAGGTCTCAAGTGTTTGGTTACTATATGCGAGCAGATTGGGCTTGGGGTATTTCTAATGGCTATGTGCATAAAAAACCTGTTTTCTATTTTTCTTTGAGCTTAGATTTTTAACATAATAAAGGCCATCCAATAAATGAATAGCCTTTAGAAAATCTATTATAAATTATAAATTTATAGTGCGTTTGAACCACTTACAATTTCAATAATCTCGTTAGTAATTGCTGCCTGACGAGCTTTATTATAAGTGAGTTTTAAGTCGTTTATTAAGTTAGTAGCATTATCAGTAGCCATATGCATTGCTGTCATTCGAGCGCCATGCTCTGATGCTAAAGAGTCCAGTAAAGCTTTATAAAACTGAGTTTTCAAAGTCTTAGGAATAAGCTCATTTACTATTACCTCTTTCGATGGCTCCATAATATAATCACTATTAATATCGCTATCGCTTTCAACAGGAAGTACAGGTAAGAATTGCTCACTCATTATTATTTGAGTTCCTGCATTCTTGAACTGATTGTAAACAAGTACAATTTTATCAAATTCACCTTCTTTATAAGCGGTTAGCAATTCTTCAGCAATAGGAATTACATATTCCCAATTCAAATTATTCCAAACCTCATCATGAGAAGAAATAACATTGAATCCATGATTTGTAAAATACTCACTAACTTTACGTCCAACAGTAAAAAAACTTATGTCAGCTCCTTTATATTCTTCTTTAATAAGAAGTAAAGAACGTTTTACAACATTAGTATTGAAAGCCCCACAAAGACCACGATTGGAAGCAATAGGAACAATCAGCACTTTATCTTCACCGCGCTGCTCTCCATATATATTTCCATCATTGTCGGAACCAGAGCTAAGATTTTGAAGTATTTCCTCTAGTTTCTCTGCATAGGGACGCATAGTGGTAATAGCATCGGTAGCTCTCTTCAATTTTGAAGCAGCAACTAGTTTCATTGCACTAGTAATCTGCTTTGTAGATTCTACAGAGCTAATTCTTATTCGTATCTCTTTTAGATTTGCCATATCGACAATTTAATTTGTTGTATTAGGCTTTATAATTCTTGCTGATATTCTTAGCAGTCTCTTCAATAGCTTTTACAGCATCATCAGTTAGTTTTCCTGCTTTAAGATTATTCATTGTATCAGCAAATTTATCTTTCATGGTACGGATTAGTTCAATCTCAAATTCTTTGACTTTTCCAACAGGAACATCATTTGCTAAACCTTTAGTACCACAATAGATAATTGCAACTTGCTCTTCTACAGCCATTGGGCTGTGAAGACCTTGCTTAAGAATTTCCACATTACGCTTACCTTTTTCAAGTACAGCAGTAGTAGCAGCATCAAGGTCAGAACCAAATTTAGAGAAAGCCTCCAATTCACGGTACTGTGCTTGATCTAATTTAAGAGTACCAGATACTTTCTTCATTGATTTAATTTGAGCATTACCACCCACACGAGATACAGAAATACCTACGTTAATTGCTGGGCGAACACCGCTATTAAACAAGTTAGTTTCAAGGAATATCTGACCATCAGTAATAGAAATTACGTTAGTTGGAATATAAGCAGAAACGTCACCAGCTTGAGTTTCAATAATTGGTAGAGCAGTAAGAGAACCACCACCTTTTACTTTATCTTTAAGTGCAGGAGGAAGGTCATTCATGTCTTTTGCAACGTCATCAGAAACAATAATTCTTGCAGCACGCTCTAATAAACGAGAGTGAAGATAGAAAACATCACCAGGGTAAGCCTCACGTCCTGGAGGTCTACGTAATAATAATGAAACCTCACGATAAGCTACCGCTTGTTTCGATAAATCGTCATAAACAACCAAAGCGGCACGACCAGTATCACGGAAATATTCACCAATTGCAGCACCTGCTAGTGGAGCATAAAACTGCATAGCAGCAGGGTCAGAAGCCGTTGCCATTACAATAGTAGTATAAGCTAAAGCACCATGCTCTTCAAGAGTCTTTGCTGTATTTGCAACTGTTGAACCTTTCTGTCCAATAGCTACATAAATACAATAAACAGGCTCTCCTTTGTCATAAAATTCTTTCTGATTGATAATAGTATCAATAGCAATAGTAGATTTACCAGTTTGGCGGTCACCAATAATAAGTTCACGCTGACCTCTACCAATTGGAATCATTGCATCAATAGCTTTTATACCAGTTTGAAGTGGCTCATCAACAGGCTGACGGAAAATTACACCAGGAGCTTTACGCTCGATAGGCATTTCATAAAGTTCGCCTTCAATAGCGCCTTTACCATCAACAGGCTCGCCAAGAGTATTTACTACTCGTCCTAGCATGCCTTCTCCCACATTAATAGAAGAAATACGTCCTGTTCTTTTTACAGTATCACCTTCAATAATTGAGTCAGACTCTCCCAAAAGTACAACTCCAACGTTGTCTTCTTCAAGGTTAAGAGCGATACCCATTATGTTAGCTTTTTCAAATTCAATTAACTCACCGGATTGCACATTTGTAAGTCCGTAAACACGTGCAATACCGTCGCCAACTTGCAATACGCTTCCAACTTCTTCAAGTTGAGCTTCGCTCTGGAATCCAGAAAGTTGTTGTCTTAAAATTGCCGATACTTCAGCTGGTTTTATATCTGCCATATCTATATTGGTATTTATTGTTTCTTAATTGTTTCTTATTAATATTGTTGACTTAATTCATTCTTAAGTCGATTTAGTTTTGACTTGATACTTGCATCAAATTGCAAATCGTCAATTTTCAAGATAAAACCTCCAATTAGGTCTTCCTGAATTTCTTCATCAAGTTCAATTGTTTTTTTAGTCTGTTCTCCAAGAATTTTAGTAATTTGGTTTTTTGTAGCATTATCTAAAGAGGTAGCAGTAAATAACTTCACCTTCTTAAGACCGATAAAATCGTTATGCATTAAAATAAATTGCTCTGCCATAGAAGGAATAATGTCCTCTCTACGACCTTTAGAGATAATATTTAGAAACCTCATCGTTGTTTCAGAAAGTTTATCTCCAAAAACAGCAACCATAATTTCTAATTTCTTAGAGATTTTGATTACAGGACTTTTAAGCATACCCACAAAATCATCAGAAACATCACAAAGTTGATATAGATAATCCATGTCAGCTGTGATAGTATCTAAAGACTTTTGCTCTTGAGCAAACTCAAATAATGCCTTAGCGTATCTTTTTGATATTTTTGCGTCGCTCATAAAACTCTAGTTAAAGTTGAGTTGGTCTAATTGTGCTTGAACTAAATCACCTTGTTTTTTCTTATCGCTTAATTCAGCTCCAAGAACTTTTTCAGCAATCTCAATAGAAAGTTCAGCAACCTGAGTTTTTATTTCAGTTAGAGCAGCTCTTTTTTCATTCTCAATATTCTCAAGAGCAGATTCTACTATTCTGTCAGCTTCAACTTGTGCTTTTGATTTAGCTTCGTTAATAATATTATCTTTTAGTTTGTTAGCTTCACTAAGAATAGCATCGCGTTCAATACGTGCTTGTTTAAGAAGTTTTTCATTATCAGCTTGTAATTGCCTCATCTCTTCTTGAGTCTGCTTAGCCATAGCAAGAGAAGTAGAAATACTCATTTCTCTTTCTTTAATGGAAGACATAATTGGTCCCCAAGCAAACTTTTTTAGAAGGAAAAGTAATACTAAGAAGACTAATGTCATCCAAAAAATTAATCCAATACCGGGAGTTACTAAACCCATAATTTATTGTTTTATATTGTTTATTTAATCTTGATTTTCAATTAAAACTTCTGGCCCAACCAACCGTTGAAGCCAGAAGTATAATATGATTTTTCTTACAATACGATAATCAAAAGACTGATTACAATAGCGAAGAAAGCAACACCCTCTACAAGAGCAGCTGCAACGATCATGTTAGAGCGAATATCACCTACAGCTTCAGGCTGACGTGCGATACCTTCAACGGCTTTACCACCGATTTGTCCGATACCAATACCAGCACCAATTGCTGCTAATCCTGCTCCGATTCCGGCTCCCATCCATGCGATGCCGGCTTCTAATAAAATTGTTAATAATGACATAAAAATGTTTGTTATTGATTATTAATAAAAGAATTCTAAATTGATTAGTGATCAGTTACTTTTGCCATGCCAAAATACAATGCTGATAGCAATGTAAATACATAAGCTTGAATAAAGGCAACTAATAATTCTAGCAGACTCAAGAAAATAGAGAATGCTACTGAAAATACTGAAACGGCATAACCTCCAACTGGGCTAAGAGCTCCAAAAATAAATATCATACTTACAAAACCAAGAAGTACAATGTGTCCTGCAAGAATATTTGCAAAAAGTCGAACCATCAATACGAATGGTTTTGTGAAAACTCCCATTACTTCTACAAGAGGCATAATTGGAATTGGAAATTTCAACCACCAAGGTACACCAGGCATATTAACTATATGTACCCAATATGCTTTGTTTGTACTTGCAGTAGTAATTACGAAAGTAAAAAGAGCCAAAACCATAGTAACAGCAATATTTCCTGCTATATTCGATCCTCCTGGAAAAAAAGGTACAAGACCCATAAGGTTAGAGATAAGAATAAAGAAGAAAACAGTTAGTAGAAAAGGCATATATTTTTCGTAGTTTTTGCCTATAGAGGGCTTAGCTACGTCATCACGAACAAAAAGTATGATTGGCTCCATAAACGATTGAAGTCCTTTTGGTGATTTACCTCTTCTTTTACCGTAAGATTTTGCAACAGAAATAAATACAAAAAGCATTATAAATGCAGTAATAAATATTGCAAAAGTAGTTTTAGTAATTGAGAAATCAAGAATTCCTTCTGAGGAACCTGTTTCTGCATTTACTATTGTGTTTTCTTCAAGTCTGTAACCATCGTAAGCAGCATGACCATGCTCAAATTTTGATGACATAAAGAAATGGAATTCTCCATTATCAAGAATAATGATTGGAAGAGGAATAGCAATAGCATGTTCTCCTATATCCATAATATGCCACGAATGGGAATCCATTACGTGA
>Ga0164318_10002782_pt1 | contig 16345 bp, 16 predicted proteins | sample GuaBasSedimGuay9_FD_113734 | JGI IMG/M metagenome (GOLD analysis project Ga0164318, IMG submission 113734) | Subseafloor sediment microbial communities from Guaymas Basin, Gulf of California, Mexico - Guay9, Core 4571-4, 0-3 cm | ecosystem: Environmental > Aquatic > Marine > Hydrothermal vents...
AGCTTTTTAAGATATTGTTTTAGCAACTTTTCCATAAATCAGCCTCCTGAGTAATTTAATTATCAAGTAATATATATTCAATAAAATTTCCAATCAATATGCCAATGCAAATAACAAAAAATTTTCAAATACTTCCTCTATGTTGTGTTCTAATTGATATTTGTTGACTAAGGTATCTAAAATCCAGAATCTCAAAGCCCGGAACATTGACAATCGCAGAAAGTAGCTCCCTTACTTGTTAATCCTGAGTTGTTAACCGTATCTTGAAATTATTTTAAACAGTAACCCTTATTACAACGATAATAAGGAGCAAACATATTTTCTCATGCAAAAATTTTAATGTGTTTAATAATTTTGTCAAAATTCCTTGCACACTTTGTTTTCTAAAAATTTTCTAAAAAAAATAGTAAATAAAATAGCTAATATTCTCTGATGCTTTTCAATCGTAAATTAATCCACATTAAAATATTTGTCAAGATAAGAATTTGCAATGGAAAATTTAATATTTTTATTGCTGATATTGAAATAATTACTCCAAAAGTAAAAAACTGTATTATATAAAAGTTAAAAAATGTATAACATTCTCTTTTTTCAAAGCTTAAATTTCTGTGCCAATTCATTAGAAATATAATTGTCATACCCCATACATACTTCCTGAGAGAAAATAACTCCTATATTGACAATATTATCCCATATTTTTTCATTCACTGAGTCGAAATCATCCAATGAGATATTATGTTTATATACACTATATAAAACTCCTGCGTTAAAATTATCACCGGCGCCAATTGAACTAACTACTGAAATATGTGGAACTGAATAAGTTTTATGAAATTTAGAAGTAAATAACTGAATGGTATCCGGACCATTAGTTATTATCAATGCTTTTAAATTGAATTTTTTAAATAATAAATTATAAATTTTTACAGGCTCTTTTTCATTATAAACAAAATAAAAATCATCTACTGAGCCTCTCAATACTGTTGCATGGGAAATATTTTCTTCTATATTTTGCTTTAAAATATCAAGTTGAAACAAATGAGATTTTCTAAAATTTATATCATAATAAACTATACATTTTTTGTTTATAGCAAGCTGTAAAATTTTATTAATTTGCTCATGAATATTATTATCTATAGCAAAAAAAGAAGAAAGTGCAAGAATGTCGTTTTTTGTAAAATCTAAATTTTGATTAAAAATTATTCTCTCTGGAGCTGCTGGCATTTTTTTATAGAAATTGTATGAAGCTTCATTTTTTTCATCCAAAAATGCTAATGAAATGCCTGTTTGAGATTCTTTTTTATAAATAGTGATATAATCACATAAAATGTTATTTGAATGCAAAAAATTCAATATAAGATTCCCGGCAAGATCATCTGCTAATTCAGAAATAAAGTAAACAGGAAGTCCTAAACGCCCGAGACTAACAGAAGTATTTAACATTGAACCACCAGGGCGTGCCTTTTTTACCTCATTATTCTGAAATATTATGTCAAGAATAGTTTCTCCTAATGTAAATAATTTTCTTTTCATATTTTCTCCCTTCTCAGGCATATTTAATGCATTTTTTAAAAAATATACAAAGGAGTTGCATTATGAGGAAAAAATTCAATTTAATGCTTTACAATTTATTACAAATAAATGCATGGATAAGATGGAAAGCTCAAAAACCATTTAAAGCATGGGCACAAGAGTATTCTGAATTTTTTTCAAAAACATGGGAAAAATATTCCGGCGATATTGATAAAGTTCTTCAAACAATGGACTATATAGAAAATAAATCATATTAATTCATTTTAATTTCCTCAAAACCGAGTTCTCTTCTATAATGGAAAAAATATTTATCATATTTTATATTTTTATCAAATTTCTTAATTTTAATCGAAGTTTCAGTCTCATTATTATCGACAAAATCAATCTGGATAGGCTGCTTTTTCCTATTAATAACAATAGTAATTGTTTTAAAGGGTGCAATACTATTGTCTTCTGTTTTAGTTAAAACAAATTCATACTTTTTTTTGTCTAATTTTTTGGATTCTGTGACGTTATAAAAAGACAAAAAAGTAGAATCTAATAACAATAATTCTAAAGCATTCATATAATTAGATTTATTTTTTATGATTATTTGTTTATTGCTGTAATCAAAATTATATATAAACTTGCCATCTGATAAAATCTTAGAATTTTCCGTTATAACTTTATACTTATTTGGTGATAAATAATAAAAATCTCCCTTTGAGCTTGCGTTTCTATTCAATAACTTATAAAATGTCTTTTCTTCAAATTTAATATGGACTTTCTCTATTTTTCTGAAAGAATTGTACCATTCATCAAAAGTTATATTTGCAAAAACAGATTTAATAATAAAAATTACCAACAATATAGACATCTTTTTCATAGAACCTCTCTTTTTTTAATAATATTGCCATTAGTCTCTTTTTTGTCAGTTAGTTTTCTCATTGATACAAGTTTCTATCTAAACTTCTATATTGAATTGCCTCCCCTAAGTATGCAGAATTAATAATTTCTGCATCTTCAAAATCAGCAATAGTTCTTGCAACTTTCAAAATTTTATGATATGCTCTTGGGGAAAGTTTCAATCCTTTCATTGCATTCTTAATAAAAAGCTTTGCGTCATCAGTTAAAACACAAAATTTATTAATCAATTTTGAAGGAATATATGCATTAAAATGAATATCAGGATGTTTTTTAAAACGTTCATTTTGAATTTGTCTGACAATTTCAATTTTTTCTCGAATTTCAGCAGAAGATACAGAATTTTTATTATCATCAGAAGTAATTTCATTAATAGAAGCAGGAGGTACCTCAATATGAATATCAATTCTATCAAGAAGTGGGCCTGATATTTTACTTCTATATTTTGTTATTTGAGAAATAGTACAAGTGCATTCGTGATTAGGATCTGTTAAATATCCGCAGGGGCAGGGATTCATTGCTGCGGCAAGTATAAATTTTGCTGGAAATGTAAGAGAAACAGAAGCACGAGAAATTGTAACTATATTATCTTCTAATGGTTGTCTTAAAACTTCTAAAACATTTCTTCTAAACTCGGGCAATTCATCTAAAAAAAGCACTCCATTATGAGCGAGGCTAACTTCACCCGGTTTTGGAATAGCGCCACCGCCAATTAATCCTGCATCACTTATTGTATGATGAGGTGATCTAAATGGGCGGGATGTTATAATTGACTGGTCGTCATTCAAATATCCAGCAGCTGAATATATTTTTGTTGTTTCTATTGCCTCTTCTAAAGACAATGATGGCAGTATGGTCGGAAGCCTCCTTGCAAGCATGGTTTTACCAGAACCGGGCGGTCCTATCATCAAAATATTATGCGCACCAGCGGCTGCAATTATTAATGCTCTTTTCGCTGTTTCCTGCCCTTTAATATCACTAAAATCTATATTATAAGAATTTATCACTTTTTCAAATGAATGATTTGTTTTTATATAAGGTTGTATTTGAATTTCTTCATTCAAAAATTGAACAACTTCTTTCAAATGCGATACCGGGTATATCTCCACATCTTTAACTAATGAAGCCTCTTCTGCATTAATAGCAGGTAAAACTATTTTGTTAAAACCATAATTTTTTATTGATGATACAATTGACAAAACTCCATTGACTTTTCTTATCTCGCCATTTAAAGCCAGCTCTCCAATAAATACTTTATCATGATAATTACCTTTTATTTGTCCATCAGAAGCTAAAATTCCAACTGCCATCGCAAGGTCTAATGCTGAACCTTCTTTTTTTAAATCAGCAGGTGCTAAATTTATCACTATTTTTTTTAAAGGAACACTAAAACCGCTGTTTTTTATAGCTGATACAACTCTTTCTTTACTCTCTTTTACAACAGTATCAGGAAGCCCTACAGTTTGAAAACCTGGCAATGATTTTCTAAGATCCGTTTCAACCTGGACAATATGTGCGTCTATTCCTAATAATGTACAGGAAAATAATCGTGAAACCATTTTATTTCCTCATATATTGAGAATAAGTTTCATACAAAACTATGCCTGTTGCAACTGATACATTTAAAGAATTTTTTATGCCAAGCATTGGAATTTCTACAATTTCATTAGAATTTTCTAAAAATACCTCAGAAACTCCAACAATCTCATGCCCCAAAATCCATACACATGGAAATTTTAGTTCCACTGTATTAATTTCTTTACTTTTATTCGTTAATTCAAGCGAATAAATATAAAACCCCTCTTGCTTTAAGTGATTCAATAATTCAACTTTGTCAAGCCACTGTTGAGTTTCTATAAAATTTTCTGCACCTTTCGATGTTTTTAAAACTTTCTCATTATTAACATAGGGAGTAATTCCTAAAAAATGTATTTTCCGACAACCTAAAGCATCACAACTTCTTATAATAGAACCTACATTATAAGCACTACGAATATTATCCAATACAATTTCTACAGGCAATTTCCTTCTTACTTCATTTCTATCATTTTTAAAAACCAAAATCTTCTTCATTAACTTTTTCAATTTTCTCAATTATATACTCATCTTCTCCGAGAGATATTTTATCATTAACCTTTTTCCCTATAATTTTCTGTATTGCAGGTGCAATATAAGAAAAAATATTCTTATCAGAATCTGCTTCCCATGGTCCAAGAATTGTAATTTTTTTAATATCATTGGTTTTTAAATCTTTTAAAGTTAATACTGTACCAATACCAACTTTATCATCAGAAATTTTATCTAAATTTATAGCTCGCACTTTCTTTAATTGCCTATCTATCTCATTAACTTTTGCACTTAATAATCTTTGCTTTTCCCTTGCTGCCTTATATTCATAATTTTCCCTTAAATCACCATGTTCTCTTGCAGTTGCTATATCTTTTGAATTCTTGGGAAGCTCTACCTCAACAATATGTTCCAGCTCTCTTCTTTTCTTCTCAATTGTTGTACTCAATGCAAAAAAGGTTTGCTCTTTCTCTTGTTTAAAAAGCTGAGGGAATCTCACTCTAATAATACTCAAAATTTCTTTTTTCTGATAATTATCCAGTTTAGTAATAGAATTCAAAAAATTTATCAACTTTCTCATTTCCTCAGTAGTGGAATTAACAACACATTTTTCAACAAAAAGAAAATTGTTTGCACTTAAAGTAGAAACACTTTTCTTCCATACTGACGGTTCATTAAAAAACACTATCATTTCTAAAAGTTTATATAATAAATTAAAATTTAAATAATCCTTAAAATCTTCGTAAGCCATTGCCTTTCTTACAAACCATAAGAATTGGTGTGGATATTTACCATAGTTTTCTATAAAATTATTAATCATTTTTTTTATTACATCACTCTGATTAGCTTTTATTAAATCATTTAATATGTAATCATAATATTTATTTTCAGAAATAAAAAAGAAAATTTCCTGATATAACTCAATCCAATTATCAAAGTTAGCTTTTATAAAATTAAGAATTTTAGTTGTTGTTTCAGGAATTTTCACAGATTTAATGGTTTCTGCTAATTTATCCTTATCCTGCAAAATAGACTTAAAATGTGCTTTAATGTCTTCGGGTATAACTTTGCTTTCAATATTAAAATACAATTCTATACTTCTCGGAGATTCTTTTTTCATTTCTTCCCGTAAAATCCCCAGCAAAACATTTTTGAAATATTCTTTTGTTTCCTCATTATTAACATTTGCTTTTCTATATATTTCGACTTTTTTATCAATTGGGGAGTTATCAAATAATTGAATAACATCCTTATCTATTTCTTCTTTATTTTCAACATATTTATAAGTTTTAGGAGAAGTCAATGATATTTTAATATTTTTATTCTTTTTTGCTATTGTTTGAGCTGTTTTCCAGAATTTTTCAATATCAGCTTTTGATGCTACTCCTTCTAATAAGCTTTTTATTTCTGTGGCTTTTAACTCTTTATTAGCACTTTTTAGTATTAAAATTAACAATTCTTCTTGTGAGGTTTCAAGCATCTGCTTTATTTTTTCTGGATTTTTAAATTTAATATAAAGGAAATGGTCTTTTGTTATAGGTTTAAGGATATTTTCAGCAATTCTAAATTCCACAGAATAATTTTTTTGCTTTTCAAAATCCAAAATTATCTTATTTAATTCAAAATTTATCTCTTTTGTTTCCCCGAAACCGAATCGCTCAAAATAAAAATATTTACCGGGGGTATATTTTATATATAGATTTAATTTTTCTATAGCATCTTTAATATAAACATTTTTATCATTTAATCCTGAATATTTAATATAATTATCAAAATCTGAAATATCTGAATATAAATTTTTATAAGCTTTAATAACAAAATCTCTATGTTTATCATATTTAATATAATAGGACGTAATTTTATCTGTAACTTTTAACACATAGTCCCATTCACCTGCTTTGCCAAATTCTTCAATAGCAGTCAACAACAAATCAGATGCTCTTACTGCGCCATTTGCTCTTTTTCTAAGCTCATCTGAAATAAGATATAAAGTCTCCAGATCATTTCGATTTTCAATTAATTTCTCTAAAAAAATTTCATTTACTTTGTCAAAATTTTTCTCAGACAAAAATTGTCTAACTTCTGTTAAAAGCTGATTATTGCTCATTTATTATAGCACTCCTTTCCTGTTCAATTAATTCCCGAATATATGGTAAAACATAATAATCTTCTGGTAAAACCTTTGCAATTGCTTTTATATAATAATTAATTTTTATTTTATCAGGCAATTTTGATTTTAATATGAGATAATATCTATCTTGATACCTGCAAAAACCACCACTATTTCTTAGATTTTTATCTTGTATTATTTTTATATTCAAATTTTTTGCTAATTTCTCTAAATTTATAAGTAAAACATCAGTCTTCATGTGAAAAGAAAAATATAACTTTTTCTTTCAAAAGTCAAGTGTTTTAAAATCATACTTTCTTCTTAATAATAAAGATCTTTTTTTGATTCTGTTTTTGTTTTATATAATTAGATGCTTTTTTTGCATCTGTAAAATTATTAAACGGTCCAGCATAAACTTTATACCACTTACCTTTATTTTTCCCCTTTCTTACATTTATTTGTTTATAAAATGCACTATAACCATACTTTTTTAAAAGATTAACCTGTTTTTTGGCATAATAAAAACCTCGAAAACTATTTACTAAAATATAATATTTATAATTTATATTATTATCTGCAACAGATTGAATAATATCCTTTTTTATATGAGAATTATTTTTCGCGTCAACTTTACTACTAATTAAACTGGTATCCTCTGCCTTTGGTAAGATGGAATCCTGGGCAGACAAAGCTACATTTGTAGTACCGCTATCAGCTACTACTCCTTCTAATGTATCCTCTGGAATAAAATTTTCATCTTCTAAAATATCGGATTCTATAAGAGCTTGCTCATTTTTAGCTAAATTAGAAATTTCTTTCTGGGTATTTAATATACCGTACACTACATATACTACTACTGCCAATATTACTACTGCAACTACTCCCAATATAATTGGTAGTTTAGACTTTTTATTATTATTTTTGCCTTCATCATCTACAATTATATCATCGAATTTAAAATCTGACATTTATCACCTCCATGTTTGTTATAAATTAAAAAAATAACCATATAATGTCAAGCAAAAAAAGTTTCCAAAAAATTCTTGACATATATTATAAAAATATTTATTTTAATTTTAAATAATTTAATTGTAAAAGGAGTAGTTAATGATAAAGAAACGTATAATACTCTTTTTTCTATTATTAATAAATTTTTTATATGGTGATAATATTCTCATTATTTATGATAATTTTGCTATAGTTAATAAAGATACTACTATACAATTCCAACAAGGATCTCATAAATTTTCTTTATATAATCTCCCCAAAAGACTATCTCCTGAAAGTTTTTATTTGAGTCCAATTAAAGATATAACTTTTAAAAACATAGAATTTACCAATTTTTTAAAAATTAATAATAACGAGCCTGCTGTAACTGTTTATTCCAAAGGCAATGTATTTAAAGGAAAATTAAAATCAAAAGACCCTTTATCTATTTTAACATCGGACAATATAATCATAACATTTAAAGATTATGATAGATTTGAATTCAAAAATAATAAAGAAAAAAATAAATATAATGTTTTTACTATTAGTTATAATAGTAAGGCAAATAAAAAAGAAAAAATAAATTATAAATTTGACATATCCGGTATATCCTGGCAAGCTTTATACAATTTATTTATAATAAATGAAGAAAACACTGAAAATGTAATTTTCGATTTAAACTGTAAAATAAAAATTGAAAATAATTCTGGTGCAAGTTTTAAAAATTATTTTGTCAAGCTTTTTAGCGGAGATTTGAATAAACAAAATCCTCCCAATTATTATACCAAAAATAGGATAATGATGGCAGCAGGTCATGATATGGCTGAACATCAATTGACACAGGACAATATCTCAGAATACTATATCTATTCCCTAAATAAAAAAGTCGATATCGCTAAAAATAAAATTAATTTTTTTGATTTACTAAATTCATCAAAAATCAAAGGTAAAAAATCTTTCTTTTATGAACCTTATAAAAATGACAAAAAAGTAGTGGTTAAATATACTATTATAAATAACAAAAAGAATAATTTAGGAATTGCCTTGCCATGTGGTAAAATAAAATTATTTAAAAAAGAAAAAAATGCTGATATACAAATAGGAAAAGACAAAATAGCTCATACTCCTAAAGACGAAAATATAGAAATTATTTCTGGATTTGCCTATGATATTAAAGCAAATAAAATCTTAAAAAATAAGAAAAAATTGGACAAAAATACATATCAATATGATTATGAAATTACTATTACAAATCATAAAAAATCGAATATTAAGGTTAATATAAAAGAATGGTTTTCAGGTCAGGTATTCATCAAATCATCTAATTACAACTTCAAAAAATTAAACAGTAATACTTACCTATGTAGTGTAAAAATTCAACCAAATAGCTTTGAAAAAATTTTCTATACTGTGGTGCAAACTTATTAATTCGGAGGATTTTATGATAAAAAAGATTAGTTTATTGTTTTTACTTATATTAAGTATACAGTTTATCAGCTTTGCCAAGCCAGAGAAGGCAAGGGTATGGATTGCATCTTATTTAAGAAGCAAACCAAAAAAATCAGCTAATATCAAAGCAAATGTAATAAAAGTCCTAAAAAAAAATACTGAAGTTAAATTATTAAAATTTTATAAAGGCTGGTATTATATCGAGGATCCCAAAGGAGATAAAGGCTGGATATATAGAAAATTAGTTTATCCTTTAGATGAGCACGGTAATATAATAAAAAATTATAATCCCTATAAAGACAAATCATGGAAAACAACTTCAAAACAAAAAATTGCCAAAAAGAAAACTTCTAAAAAACAAACAAATACACCTTCCTTAAAAAAGGTAGAAAAAGAAGTCCCAATTGTTAAAAAGGATAATTTAAAAAAATTAGCTATTTCTGACTCACTGGTTGCTTTAGGAATGAGAATAGATAGTGTGAATAATTTAATTGAAGATATTCAAACAAAAACATTATATAATAAAGAAGATATTGTAAAATTAAAAAAATCTATTGATGAATTAACGAAGCAATATAATACCCTTAGTGAAAAAATAGACACTTTAGCGCCATCAAGTTCTTCTAATGCTATTTTATGGCTCGTAATTATTATTGTTGTTATCTTAGTGATTATTGTTGCAGCTCAACTATTTAAAAATAGAAAATTACTTGAACAGGAACAATTAGAAATTAAAAAAACAGTCTCCGATCTTATGAAATTTGTTAACTTAAATTTAAAAAAGATAATATACAATTCTAACCAGAATTATACAGAAATATATAACATGCTGAAATTTTTAGAATTATTAGAAGATGAAAATATAAAAAAGATATTATCAGAGTTAAGTAAGACAAAAGGGGATATTTCAAAAGTTAAAATTGATACTCTAAAAACTTTCAAATTACCTGATATTCAGAAGAAATTAGATCTTATTGGAAATATTTACACTAATTTTGAAGATATAAGCTCAAGAGTTTCAAAGGTAGAAAAAATATTTAAAAGTAAAAAAGAATTTACAGAGAATTTTACAAAACTTGGTACACCAGGATTTCAGCCAGATAAAGAATTAACATCATGGTTTAAAAACTTTGCAGGAATAATTAATTATTTTGAATCTATGAAAAAAATATTAATCAAAAAATTAGAATCCAATAAAGTAAATAATTTTATTAATTTATTAAAAGAGAATTTCCCTTCTGAAGCCTCTAATTTTAAACTTGCAGTCAAAAATAAAAAATGGAAGAATGCCTTAGCGTACCTGGAAAAACTTAAAGTTACTGAATTTTAAAATTTCAAAAAGGAGTATGCCTGATGAGAATTTATCCTTTTAAAGGTTGGCGACCTGATCCAAATGTTGTTGATAAAATAATTTCTCCTCCTTATGATGTTGTTTCAACAGAAGAAGCCAGAGAATTCGCATCTAATCCTTACAGTTTCATGCATGTTGTTAGATCTGAAATTGATTTCCCAGAAGGGCATGACCCTTATGCTCCTGAAATTTATGAAAAAGCACTCCAAAATTTAAATAATCTTAAAGAAAAAGGATTTTTAAAAAGAGACCAAAAAAGAAATTTTTATTTATATCAACAAGTAATGGGAAAACATGTACAAACAGGCCTTGTTGCTACATGCCATATTCAAGACTATATTGATAACAATATAAAAAAACATGAACTCACAAGAAAAGAAAAAGAAAAAGATAGAACAACTCATATTATAACTACAAAGCATAATACGGGTCCTGTTTTTTTATTTTATAAAGAAAATGTTCAATTGGAACAATTTATAGAAGAATTTATCAAACAACATGAACCAGTATACAATGTTACAACTGAGGATAATATTAAGCATGTTTTTTGGATCGTTGAAAATGAAGAAGATAAAAACAAAATTCTTCAATACTTTGAAAGTATAGAATGCTTATATATTGCTGATGGGCATCACAGGGCTGCTTCTTCTGTTAATGCGGGTAAATATTTCATGAATGAAGCAAAAATAGAAAATGAAGACGAAGACCATCTGCATTTTTTAAGCATTATATTCCCTGCTAAACAGCTCTATATTCTTGATTATAATAGAATTGTGATGGATTTAAACGGACTTACTACTGAAGAATTCCTTAACAAAGTAAAAGAAAAGTTTGAAATTATTGAACAGAGTGCAAAAAATAATCCTGATGAAAATAAACCTAAAAATCTACATGAAATTAGCATCTATATTGAGGGGAAATGGTATTTATTAAAAAGCAAACCAGGTATCTTCGATGAAAATGACATTTTAGATTCTTTAGATGTAAATATTTTATATAAAAATATCCTCAATCCTATTTTGGGAATAGGAGATCCTCGAACTGATAAAAGAATAGATTTTGTTGGCGGTATAAGAGGATATAAAGAATTAGAAAAACTGGTCAATTCTGGAAAAGCTAAAGTAGCTTTTGGAATGTATCCAACTACAATAGAACAATTAATGGAAGTATCAGACCGCAATATGACAATGCCCCCAAAATCTACATGGTTTGAGCCAAAATTAAGAAGTGGTTTGATTCTTCATCAACTGGTAGATTAACTTTTTACTTGACATTTTGAAGAAAAATTTATAAACTTAGTCTCAAATTTTAAATGCGAAAGTGGCGGAATTGGCAGACGCGCTGGACTTAGGATCCAGTGTGGCAACACGTGGGGGTTCGAGTCCCCCCTTTCGCAATATAGCAATATATTTTTACAATATATATAAATTTGTCAAAAAAATATTGACATCTAACTCATTTTAACTTAAAATATAATTCATTAAAAAGGTAATTCTTATGTATGTATTTAATAATTTGATGTTTATTAATCCTATAAATAATACTCTATATAAAATTAAAACTATTACTTTTGATGATAAAGGAATTATAAATAATTTAGACTTAGAAAGAATACCTTCTGAGAATATTGAAAATTATAATACATTTGTCACTTATTCTTTTATTGATTTACACACCCACACCCGGATTCCCGGTGATAACCAAGAAACTCCTAAAAGTATTCAGGAATCTGCTCTTCATGGTGGTTATGACACACTTGTGGCAATGGCTAATACACATCCACCAGTTGATAATCCACAAATCCTAAATTTTGTATTAGAACAATTTAAATCTTTAGACATTGATATTAAACAATTATCGGCAATATCTTCCGGGCTAAAGGGTGAGCAAAAAATTAATTTTGATAAAATGAGTTCTTATGGTGCTTTTGGATTCTCTGAAGATGGGAAATGGGTATATAATACTCAAATTATGCTGGATGTTTTAAATTATGCCAAAATAAATAATAAAACAATTTTTACTCATAATGAGGATGTTTTTCTCGCTCAAAATAAAACAATTATAAATGATGGTGAAATTTCTAAAAAATTTGGATTAGATGGTATTAAAAATATTGCTGAAAGTACTGCTGTGCTACGGGATTGTTATTTATCTTATTTAACAGGTGCTAAAATACATCTACAACATATTAGTACAAAGGAAAGCATTGAAATTATTAAATATTTCAAAAAAATAGGCGCAAATATTACAGCGGAAACTGCTCCACATTACTTTAGTCTAACAGAATTTGATATTAAAACAGCAGATAATGGTTATTATAAAGTAAACCCTCCTTTACGTACTCAAGATGATAAAATAGGCATTATCAAAGCGTTAAAAGATGGAACAATAGATACAATTGCCACTGATCATGCACCTCATTTGGATTCAGAAAAAAATATCTCATTTAAAAATGCAAAACCTGGTTTTGTGGGCTTAGATCTTGCTTTCTCTATTGGATTAACATATCTATATGATAAAAAATATTTAAATTTATTCGATCTGGTGCGTAAATTTAATGAAAAACCTGCTCAGATTATAAATAAACAATTACCAAAATTAGAAGTTGGCAACAAAGTTAACCTAACATTTTTTAATACAAAGGAGGAATGGGAAGTAAAAAAGGAGGAGATTAAATCTAATTGTAAAAACACCCCTTTCCTGGGGAAAAAATTGAAAGGCAAAGTAAAAGGAATTTTTATTAATGGAAAATATTTTGGAAACTTTTAAAACCAAAAAGGAGAGTTTGATGTCCAAAAAAACACTTATCACTCTAATGTTAATTGCGGTTGTGTCTTTTATTTTTATGGCATGCCAGAGCCAACATTTTACAGGTGCGAAGGTCTATATCCAACAATCAAATTGGGATAAGGCTATCGAACAATTAAAAATTGAAACTCAAACCAATCCAACAAATGCTGAAGCATGGTGGTTATTAGCTTATAGCTATGCAAAAAAAAGAATGTATCCTGAAATGAATAAAGCATTAGAAGAAATGGTAAAAGTAGATCCCACAAGAAAAGAAAAAGCAGATAACTTAAGACATAATGAATGGGTACCTTTTTATAATTCTGCTGTCAATGCAATGAGAAAAAGAAATTTCCAGGCAGCACTTGAAAAAATTAATAAAGCCATTGAAATTTACAAAGAAAAACCAGGTAACTGGGCAAATCTTGGTATAATTTATATAAATTTAGATAGCCTTGATAAAGCAAAAGAAAATTTCTATAAAGCACTCGACTATATTGGAGATATAAAAACCAAAAATGATACTCTATTAGCAGTAACATGTTATAAAAACTTAGGTGCTATTTATATCAATAAGGATAGCGTTGAAAAAGCATTAGAAAATTACCAAAAAGTAGTGGAAATTACACCTAATGATGCATTAGCATGGTCCTCAATTGGTACTTGCTACGATAAATTAAAACAAAATGAAAAAGCTAAAGAAGCATATATGAAAGCAACAGAACTTGAGCCTGAAAATAAAGATTTATGGTATAATATTGGCGTTAGTTGTTATCAAATAAAAAATTATACCTGTGCTGAAGAATCATTTGCTAAAGTTTGCCAACTCGATCCTAAAGACACAGATGCATTAAATAATCTTGCAATTGTTTATATTCAGCTCAAAAAATGGGAAGATGCTGTAAATACATTAAAAAAATTAATTGAACTTGAGCCTGACAATCCTGAATACTGGAACAATCTTGGTATTGCTTATGTTAATTTAGGTAACAAAAAAGAAGGTAAAAAAGCTTTTGATAAAGCGAACGAATTAGAAAAAAATAAAAATAAATAAAAATTAAATTTTACTATTTATTTCAAAAAAGGCGAGGAGAGATTGTTTTCTTCTCGCCTTTTTTAATTTTGATACCCACATAAAATAAAAATAATTAATACTCTAATAATTCAGCTAATATTTAAAATACATATAAATAGAACCCACTTTAATCTTAAAAACAATCCCATCTTTCAAAATATAACCTAAACTATAAATCTACAAATTTTAAATTAAATACAGTTAATTATTAATTATAACAATAAAATTATACTTCAATAAAATATCAAAAAACTTTTACAATAATTATATCAGCCAAAATAAAACTAATAAGATGTCTTCTAAAAATCTTCATATACTAAAAAAATTAAACCTGTCCCCGACTTTCTCCAAATGTTATAGCACTACCTATTAAATGAGAAATTCTTATTGGCTCGGGGATATTTGCATGTTTTATACTTAATTTTAATATAAATTCAACATCCTTGTCTTCTAATCCAATTGATTGATACAATATATTGCCATATTTTCTTATTAGACCAGCATTTTGAAGTTTTTTAAATCTATCATGCGAATTATCAATTTTATTTAAAGCATTCTTTATTTTTACAAAATCAGGATTCTTCCTCATCACAACTATATAAGGAATTTTTGTTTTTTCATAAAATTCTTTTATATCCAAAATATTAAATCCAGCGAATGTCACCCCTTTAGAAATAACAACAGAAATTTGCTCGGCAAATTTCGATTTTTTTATCGCATCTATTAAATTTTCTGTAATATCTAATCCATCTTTTTCAATATCAAATATTAAAAAACCCTCTATTAAATTTATTCCCCTAAAAATAGTACCAACTACTTTTACTATTTTGTCATCATTATTAAAGGAAGCATCATCTATTCCCAAAATTCTAACACTTTTGGTAATCCGCATTATTTTATGTTTCTTTATCTGTATAAAATAGATAAATAGATAACAGAATAAAAATAGACGACAAAATTGTTTCTTTAAGAAAAGACCTATCTTTTATATTACTTCTAATCTCGGGTATTTCCGTTTTTATATAATCTAATGATTCTTTAGCAAGTGTATCACAACTGGCATCTTGCACTTTTATTATATTATCAATTGATTCATCATGATCTTTAATTTGAAAGTAAAAAAATAAATTACCACACCTTTTAAAATAATCAAATTGATTAAAATAATTTTTTGATATAGCTTTATAGGAAACATATAATTCCATTATAGAAATAGAAATTGTTGGCAAATTACGATTCTTTGTCTCAAAAATCTTTATATTTTTTCCATTTAAATAATTTATAATAGTATTTCTCAGAAATATATAATTTTTCTCTTCAGAACTTTGAGGAAATTGTACACTATCCGAGTTTATTTTATCAATAACATGCGCCTTTTCTAACGAACTAATGATAAGATTTTGCATAAAAATATCATTTTTTATAACAGGTTTATCAGGATTAAAACTCACTTTTAAATTATAAGAACAAGAAAACATAAAAGATATTAAAAATAAAATAATCAATAATCTAAATCTTGCCATCGGCATATTTTCCAATCTGTTTGATATTTTTTTAATGTAAATAACGCAAACCCATCTGCTACATAACGTGTTGTATTATAATAAACATTCAATTGGTACTGATACTTTAAATCGAACTGATTCTCATCCACTTCTACTTTTGAAATTGGTATAAGCTTTAACTCAATATCACTGGCTTCTTGAAACATTTTTTTATGAATTCTTTCCTCTGTAACTTTATCCCACCAATTTTGACTTAACATAAAATAAGCCTGATCTTCATCTCGTAAAACAAATATAAAATCTTCAGAGAGACAATTTAAATAGTCTTCTAAAACTTTTTGAGAATAAGCTTGTTGGAGATTCTGAATAACATTTTCTGGTGTATTTTTTTGTTTAGAAATATTTTCATTTATATTTTTTCTATCAGGAGAAAAAGGATTCCATACATTGCAATAAATAAAAATTGTCAAAAAAAATAATAATAATTTAATTTTTCTCATCAATTTTAATAAAATATAAATAAGATGAAAAATCAAGTTTTTATTTTAGATACTACTTCCGTTCAATTGATAATATCA
>Ga0164318_10002784_pt1 | contig 16344 bp, 16 predicted proteins | sample GuaBasSedimGuay9_FD_113734 | JGI IMG/M metagenome (GOLD analysis project Ga0164318, IMG submission 113734) | Subseafloor sediment microbial communities from Guaymas Basin, Gulf of California, Mexico - Guay9, Core 4571-4, 0-3 cm | ecosystem: Environmental > Aquatic > Marine > Hydrothermal vents...
AATAAAAATATGCCCGCCGGGAAAAGGCTAATAAAGATTTACAGAGAAATAAAAAAAATAATTGCACAATACCTTCCCGACGAAGCGGCAATAGAAACGTTGTATTTTACAAAAAATTCAAAATCGGCTATGCCGGTTGCTCAGGCGAGAGGGGTTATTATCTTTACCCTAGCAGAAGGAGAGGTGGACTATTATGAGTATTCACCCCTGCAGATAAAACTTGCAGTTGTCGGCAACGGGAAAGCGGAAAAAAGACAGGTTCAGGAAATGGTAAAGCTAATCTGCAAACTGCCGGAAATTCCGGAACCAGATCATGCTTCCGACGCTCTTGCCATAGCAATATGCCATGCCAATTATTCCTTTAGGAATAAGCAGAACAAACAATCAAACAGTCAAAGCTGGAATATAAAGCAAAAATAATATTAATGGGAGGCATTTTTGTTTAACAGTATTTCAGGGATAGTTACAGGCAAAACTAAAGAGAAAATCTTTCTACAGACAAATGGTATAGAATGGGATATACTTACAACAGAAAAGTCGCTAAACAAGTTACCGGAAACAGGTGAAAAGGCAAAAGTTTTTACGTATCTGCACCACAGGGAAGATCAGCTAAAACTGTTCGGATTTTCTACCTCCGGAGAGAGAGATCTGTTTTTTGATTTAATTAAGGTAGAGGGTCTAGGGCCAAAACTTGCAGTTAAAATACTTTCCAGGATAGAGGTGGAAGCCTTTATAGAGGCACTGGATACAGACGATATTGAAACACTTTCATCTATACCCGGACTTGGAAAGAAAACAGCACAGAAAATAATATTAAAGTTAAAGGGGAAATTGCATATTACAGTACAACCATGGCAGGCTGCAGAAGAAGATATTGTAAAAGCTTTAACAGGTATGGGATTTGATAAAAAAATCTCAAGAAATGCCGTAAAAAGAGCCCTAAAAGGAATTAAAGCAAATACCCTAAACAAAGACGAACTTGAAAAAGAGCTTTTTACACGAGCTATAGCAATAGCCGGAGGCAAGGAAATTTAAATTTCGATGAGTGATAAAGCAAAAGAAGAGGATAAAAGAATAAACAGCCCTGTTTACAATGATTCGGAGGATGTGGAAGAAACAACACTTCGGCCCAAATATTTAAAGGAATTTGTAGGTCAGGATAAGCTAAAGGAAAACTTAAGTGTTTTCATAACAGCATCCAAACAGAGAAACGAGAGTCTTGACCATGTTTTTTTTAGCGGGCCTCCAGGTTTGGGGAAAACAACACTTGCAGGGATTATCGCCAATGAAATGGGGGTCCAGTTTCGAGCAACCTCTGCGCCGGCTCTTGAAAAGCCCGGCGATCTTGCAGCAATTCTCACCTCCATAGGTGAAAAGAATATCTTTTTTATTGATGAAATACACAGATTAAAAGCTGTTGTAGAGGAAATGCTCTATTCTGCTATGGAAGATTTTGAAATTGATGTAGTAATAGGGCAGGGGCCAGGCGCCAGATCCATTAAAATACCTATTGCCCCTTTCACTCTTGTTGGAGCGACCACAAAAGCAGGTCTTGTTTCCAGCCCTCTCTACTCGCGTTTTGGCATAACTGCAAGATTAAATTTCTATACATTAAAAGATATAAAAAGAATTATATACCGTTCTGCAAAAATATTAAATGTTAGTATAGATGAAAAGTCGGCCTCTCTTATTGCTAAGTGTTCACGTGGAACCCCGCGTGTAGCAAATCGTCTTTTACGAAGAATGAGGGATTTCGCCCAGGTCTGGGGAAACGGAGAAATAAATACAGCTATTGTTTCACGGGGCCTAAAATCACTTGAAATTGACAAGGCAGGCCTGGACAGACTGGACCGCGATATTCTTAAAACGATAATTCAAAAATATAATGGTGGACCGGTAGGCTCTGAAACCCTTGCTATTTCTATCGGAGAAGCGGTGGATACTCTGGAAGATGTGTATGAGCCGTATTTAATACAGATAGGTTACTTAAAAAGAACACCCCGTGGGAGAATGGCGACAGAACATGCCTACAATCATCTTGGGATGGATATCCTTAAAGACAGAGAACAGGGGTCGCTTTTTTAACTATCTCTATTTTTTATCTATTAAAACATCCGGAAACGAATAAATGAAAACAAGTGAATTTAATTTTAATCTGCCAAAGGAATTAATAGCACAAGAACCTGCCGAAAAAAGAGGCACTTCCCGCCTTATGATACTTAAAAGGGAAAATGGTGAAATTGTCCATTCCTCCATTCCAGAACTACCCAAATGGATAAAACCGGAAAGCCTTATAGTCTTTAATAATACAAGAGTACGAAAAGCAAGGATTTTCGGAAATACAATTAACAATAACTTCCCGCAGATCATGCATACAGATGGACAGACGGATATAAAAAATGGTGGAAAGGTTGAGTTTATTCTTCTTGAAAGAAAAAGTCTTTATACATGGAGATCGATAACCAGTAAGAGTAAAAAGCAGAAAATTGGGAAAAAATACATTTTTCCGGGCGGCGTAATCGGGGAAATTACTGCTATTGAGAATAAAACTGAAAAAATCGTACACTTTAATAGACCTATAGATGACAAATATCTTAATATTTACGGACATATGCCACTGCCACCTTATATTAAAAGACCGGATAATAAAGAGGATGAAAAAAGATACCAGACAGTATATTCCAAATACTACGGTTCATCCGCAGCTCCAACTGCAGGTCTTCATTTTACATGGAATATTATAGATAAGTTAAAAAAAAAGGGTTCAGAAATCGCCTATATAGACCTCTCCGTTGGGCTTGGTACATTTACTCCCATTAGAAGCGAAAATATAAAAGATCACCATATGCACAATGAAAGATATAATATTCCTTTAGAAACAGCAAAAAAGGTGAACAGCGCAATTAAAGAAAACAGAGATATTATCGCTGTCGGAACTACCGTTGTCCGGGCTTTGGAATCCGCCTGGGTTAAAGATAAAATTATACCGGGGAGAAATGAAACTGATATATTTATATATCCCGGATACAGATTTAATGTTGTTAATAAACTTTTTACAAATTTTCATACCCCGGAATCATCTTTAATTGTTCTTGTGAGCGCCTTTGCGGGAATAGATAATATTCGTCTTGCATACCGAACTGCTATCGAAAAAGAATACCGTTTTTTTTCATATGGCGATGCGATGTTTATTCTTTAACGACGCTTAGATGTATATTCTAGATATTTAATATGTGTTCTTATCCATCTTTTTAAAGTCTTCCCTTACACGTTCCAGCCTGGCAAGATGTTCACCTATGATATCGTTATAATCCAGAAGCCCCGTTTCTATTCTGTAATTCTCATCTTCCCAGTTCTGTACTTCCGGCAGGTTTATATATCGCATGTCCCAGGCCTTATCTGCCCATTCTAAAACCTCTTTCCAGTAATCCAAAGCTACAAGGTATGCTTTTTCTGCTTTTTTTAGACTATCAAGATTTGCATATTTCCAGGGGTAATTGTAGAAATAGGCATTCATCTTATCGTACTTACTGCCGAGGGTAAGATATTGCTCTATAAGTTTAAGATTTAAATGCATTTTAAACAAATAACGATAGCGTTCCCATTGGCTTTTATCGGATATCTTTGCAAGTGCATACAGAGGATTTGCAAAATCCGACTTTAGTGCTTGTTCAAGGTAGAAGATATTTTCCATAGAATCATCCGGGTACTGGTAAAAATGCAGATGGTACAGTTTATAGTACTGTTCCGCATATAGAATTCTCCAGGAGAATAAAAACGAAATAGGAATTAAAGAAAAAAGTATAATAAGCAGTAGTATACGCTTCACTATAATAGTATCGGCTTTTAATTTTTATCTTTAAAATCGTATGCCAAGAAGATATTCTATCCTTATATTAAACTTCTGTATTAATTTAAACCTGTCTGTTTTTTAATCTGTCTTTTAATCTATCTTTTAAAATGATATCCATTATAGAGTTGTGAATAGCTTTTATAGGCCGATCTCCCTTTACTGTTATTATTTTCATTCTGCTCATAGAAAAAAGCTTAAAAATATTTGCATAGTTTTTACGGACTTTTTCCTGAAATACTTTAATATCAAAAAGCTCATTTCCCGGCCGTTTATTAATCCGCTCTTGAGAAATCATAACAGGCGTATCTATGTAGATTAAATACTCCGGAAGAGGGAAACGGGAATTTAAAGAAAAAACAAAATTAAAACCGCAATCAACAGACTGATACGCAAGGCTGGAAAAAAGATACCTGTCGCAAATTACAAGCTCTTTTTTATCTAGATGATCTATAATTCCGTAGTCCTTTCTATATATATGTTCATTTCTGTCCGCTGCGAAAAGAAAAGCAATGGTATCCCGGTTTGCTTTTGTCTTTTTATGGAGTATATTTCTTATAAGACTTCCAATCTCAAAATCTGTAGGCTCAAAGGTGCAAAGATGTGGGATGTTACGTACTGAAAGCTCCTTATCGAGAAGCTTAAGCTGAGTTGTTGTACCGGCGCCATCGAGACCTTCAATTACAAAGAAGTTTTTAAGAATCTCCCTGTCTATATTAATATTAGAATATTCTGTATTCTCATTAAACATATTATCAAGCTCATTATTAAACTCTTCGCTTGCCATATTATATTTTAAACCTCATTTATTTTAAACTATATTTTAAATGACTCCGGTAATTTTCCGAGTTCTACGCTGATATTCCATAGTTTTTTACATTCCTCTTTGTCATTAGAAATAGGATTAAATTTACCAAGTTTTCTTTTTTTTATACAGGCACCTGTAATGTTTTTTAAACGCCTATCTACGAGTGTACTTACTATATTCTCCGCTGCTTTCTCCGGTGTAATCGCAATAGTGTATTTTAAGAGACGATAAAGCAAAGATTGTAGGCGAAAGGTATCCTGTGCTATATTTGTCTTTACAATTCCAGGGTGTACTGCATTAACGTAAATACTGCTCTCCTTTAACATTTCCGATAACTGACGCGTAAACATCACAAGGGCCAACTTAGATTGTGAATATGCACGTAAACCAAAATAGTGTTTCTCCCCATTAAGATCATCATAAAAAATCTTTCCATGTTCCTGTTCTATAGAGGCTATATTAATAATGTGTGCATTTTTACTGTTCTTTAAAGAAGGCAAAAGAAGATTTGTCAGAATAAATGCACACAGATAGTTTAGAACAAAGGTAAGTTCGTATCCGTCCCTTGTTATATTTCTCTTTGTAAAAAAACCGCCTACATTATTTATTAGTATATCCAGATGATTATATTTCTCTTTAAATTGCAAAGCGCAGTTTTTAATGTCTTCTATTGAGGATAAATCGGCCTTGATGAACTCCAAGGAATTTTCAACCTGTTTTTGGGAAAGGCTGTCTTTTACCTTTTGTTTTGCCGTTTTTGTTACTTCCTCTAACAGGCTCTTAAATTTATCCGGGTTCCTCGCTGCAATCACTACATGCACTCCGTAATCTATAAGCAGCCTTACAGTTGCAGCCCCTATTCCGCCGGTAGCCCCTGTTATAAGTGCGGTTTTACCTCTTAGAGGATTTCTGTTATTCATCTTTTCGATATTGACTTATAATGAAATTTAAAATCAGGGAGCTCTTCCATAAGTCCTTTTATTACCGCCTCTACCTGTTCTTCGGATTTTGTTCTCGGATCCCGGATAAGGAATTCTTTAAGAATTCCTAAATCTCTTTTTATAAATGCATTAATGGCCCATTCCATCCTTAACCATCTCGGAAAGAGGTACATGAATACCAATTTTTCCGGTAATGAAGGTTCTATCTTTTCAGGATGTATTCCTTTTGAATCTACAACAACGGGAATTTCAATAAACACATTCTCAGGAATATAAGGAACAGCATTATTTTTATTTGGAATATTCAATATTAGACGCGTTTTTTTATTTTCCAGAACTGCATTTATAAATGGAATATGCTGTTCACCACTCATTATATCCGGAGGAAATTGTTTTAAGAGGTCAGCATCTTTGCTTTTTGCCAGCTTTTCAGTATCCAGTGTAGTCTGTCGGACTTTATTCTGGTACCAAGCCCAGCCTTCTTTCGAATCCGCACCTCCCCAGGGCTGACCGAACCACTTACGTTTAACCTCTTCGTTGTAATGATATTTCCAGCTTCCGTTCCTTACAGTATCTCCTATCGGAAATCTCCCGTAAAACTTATACATATCAATTGCAACAGGGCTTAACTGGTCATTAAACGGGTCTTTAGGCTTCCAATATTTAGATTTCTCATCTATCCAATTATTAAGTATAGGATAGGCATCTTTTCCATTGTAGCTAAATTTTGTCAGCCATAAGTTGTGATTAAAACCTGCAACCTGCCAATCAAGTTCACCAATATTAAGGCCAAGTTCTTTGCTAATCTCATCTACGCCATGAAAACCATGACAAAATCCAAGTATTTTTGCACCTGTTTCCCTGTATATCAAAGTAGTACCTTCAAAAACAGGGTTTGCAGCCTGTAGTAGCCATGCATTTGAGCTCAATTTTTCTACTTTTCTTGCTACATCCAAAAAAAAGTTCAGCTGCCCGGTGTTTGTTAACGTATGATAATCTGATACCATATTAAACTCTTGAGTATCTATACCTCTGTAATAACCGTTCCTTTCGCCGATCTCTCTGGTTTTTTCCAAATAAGAATGCCCATTCACAAGAGCAGTGTTTACAACAAATGATGCACCTTCTATCGAAGCATCCAAATCCATAGTTTTTTCGAATTTCAAGTCTGCCCCAACGGCTTTTGAGTACCTCACGGCAAGTGCATGAACAGCGTCCAGCCGTTCTTTATCTATATCCATTAAAGAAACAAGACTTCCTGACAACCCTTCCATCCTGCATATATCACCGACAAGACGCAGAGAAAAAATTGCACTTCCTGCGCCTATAATACTTATTTTGACATTTGCCATTCTTATGCTCCTGAGAATAATATTTAAACTGAGGTACTTTATATAAAATAATCCTTTTGGGCAACTCATTCCACACTAAATATTTCGTTTAGGTTGTATAGAATGTAGTTTAATTGAAAACTATTTATTTAATTTAATAGTTAATTTTAATAATTATTGTTTCAGTTTTGGCGACAGGAGCGGTATTTGCTCAGACAGATTTTGAATATGATCAAATTAGCACTTCTTTTCAATAATTTGCAGATGCTGTTGCTTGCTCCAATACTACCCTTTAATGCAGCAATCGGGCTAAATTGGTTATGCCTATAGGGCAACTCATGGCTGTCCCGCCCCACTTCGGTTTTGGAGTTTCTGTAGGTGTCAAAACAATTCCCTTTACTTCCATGAAGACAGTTTTGGATGCATTTTCTATAACACTTCCTCAAGAACTTAGTTTTATTAACGATTATGGATTCGCTTTTCCAGCCTATACTGCAGATTTAAGAATTGGAGGTTTTATCCTGCCCTTTGATGTCGGGCTAAAATTCGGCTATCTGCCGAAGAACCTTGTTAAAGACCTTCCTGTTAACCTCGACTATCTATTCGTAGGAGCCGATCTAAGATATGCGGTACTAAAAGAACACCTTTTTATTCCTGCTGTTTCTGTCGGAGTAGGGTACAGTTATTTAAAAGGCGGAGTAGGTGTACCGGGACTTTTAGGGGTAGATATAACTCTTTCAAGTTTCGAAGTACCAAATACTTCCGGCGATACAGATACTCACAATATAAGCCTAACCGATCCATCTTTGAGTTTTAACTGGCAGACTCAGATTATAGATTTTAAAGCACAGGTAAGTAAAAGTCTGTTAATCATTACCCCGTATGCAGGGCTCGGAGCATCCTACGGCATATCCAATGCAGGAGGCGGATTAACAACAAAACTATTACTCGATGGAACAGAAATTACTGACCAGCAAATTCAAGACATAAATAACGCATTCACTGCAGCAGGCAAAACTCCCCCGGATCTATCTGCGCAGGGGATTATTGTAAGCAAGGATGTTCAGGGTTTTTCCGTACGTGCATACGGCGGACTTTCTCTTAATCTTTTAATATTAAGATTGGACTTCACTGCAATGTACAACTTTAGATTATTCTTTTTTTAATTTATATTAAAAATAAAAAATGCTATAGGAATGCAAATGACAGAAAGAGTCTATCAACAGAACAGCTATAATTATGAAACAGAGGCAAAAATAGTTAAAATTGATAATAATAGAGTTATTCTTGACAGAACAATATTCTATCCGACTTCAGGAGGGCAATCTGCAGATACTGGTAATATAGACAATTATAGAGTAATAGATGTCAAAAACGAAGATAATGAAATTGTTCACATCATCGATAGGCCTTTTAAACTGCCCGAAAATAATGAAGAGTTAGGTAAAGTTCATCTAAAAATAGACTGGGAACACCGTTACGACAACATGCAGCAGCATACAGGTCAGCATCTTCTTTCGGCAGTTCTATTGAAATTGTTGCATGCAGAAACTGTCTCCTCTCATCTTGGAACAAATTATAATACTGTTGATGTATCTGTTCCAATGGAACTTAACGATGAAGCTATAAATAAAATCGAATTGTATGCAAATTCTCTTATATACAACCGAATACCTGTTAAATCATATTTTCCTTCCAGTAATGAGTTAAACAGCCTGATCTTGAGAAGAAAACCCAAGGTTAAAGAAAATATAAGAGTAGTTGAAATAGAGGGTACAGATATTACCCCCTGCGGAGGAACGCATCTGTCCAACACAGTAGAAATAACAATTCTTAAAATTATTAAGGCGGAAAAGTATAAGGGTATGTACAGAATATATTTTTTATGCGGGAGAAAAGCATCTCTCCACTATCTGGAAAACTATCGTACTCTTGTACAAACAGCTGACTTCTTATCAGTGCCTTTGAAAGAGGTTCCTCTTAGAACAAAAAACCTCATGGATAAATCTATAGATCAGTCCAAATTAATAAACTCACTAAAAGGAAAGCTGGCAGAATTTAAAATAGATACAATTTTAAAGAATATGCTAAAAATAAATACTTTTTATTTTTTGTATGATGTTAATAACATTGAAAGCAACAACGATGAAACGCTTTTTCTTGAACAAAAGGATATCCTTAAACATCTTAAAAAATTACCTGCAAAAAGTATCCTTCTTTTTTTAGAAATTAACAGAAAAAAATTACCTGCAAAAATGACTTTATCAATAAAAACATTTCCTTCAAATAGTAATCAAAAAATTAGCGCCCTTTATATTCTTGACAATATTATTTCAAAGTATAATGGAAAAGGTGGCGGGTCAAAAAAATACGCCCGAGGAATAATAACAATAAAAAACGACACTCCAAGCCCGGAAATGATTTTAAAAACCATTGAAAATATTTTAAGAAAGCAATAATTGTATATTATTAGATACATGATGAGATATTATGTAATCTTTATTTTTCTTTTTTTATCCGTATTTACCTTGCAACAACAACTATACTATATTAAATATTAATGATAATATTTTCTCTAACTTAAGTAAGACAATAGGAGTTTTTTATATGCGCTTTTATTCTAAAAGTTCTAAATATTTCAAATTAATCTTTCTCTTATTTGTAATTTTAATCCTTGTCTCATGTATAGGTATAGATACAAATATTTCTTTTAATAAAGACGGTTCCGGCAAATTATCCATACAATATAAAATCTCAAAAATGGTTGTAAATCTTGGAGCTTCCAACGAAGAAGCTCTCATAGTTCCTCTACCTGTTTCCAAAGACGATTTTAAGCGCTCAATCGAAAAAACTAAGGGCCTTGAACTCCTAAGTTTTAAACAGAGTGAAGATGAGGATAACATTTATATAACAGCCGTAATAGGTTTTAATAAAATTGAAAATTTTAAAGAAATGAAAGGCTTTAATTCTATGCCTGCAACTTTGAAAAAACAAGGAGACTTGTTTTTATTTTCCCAGAGAATCGCAACTAAACCAGAACATATACCGGATAAAGACTCCCTTAAAATGATCGATGCTCTTTTTAAAGGATACAAAATATCATTTACAATAAAAGCACCAAAAGAGATACAGTCCCACAATATGGGTAATTTATCACCAGATAAAAGGACATTAACTTACAGTATTCCTGTGGCAGAACTTGTTAGAATTAAAAAAGATACTTATCTAAATCTTTCATGGCAGTAATTATTTGTATATGTTCTGGTATATATTAAGAGGTATTTTTTTAAAAATTTTATTTGACAACATCAATCACTTTACATAATCTTTATAGTGTAAAAAGCAGGAGAAATATAATGGATGTGTTAAAAGAAGTAAAAAAAGCAGAAGAAGAAGCATTAAAAATAGAAAAAGATTATAAAGAAAAAATAGATGCACTTTTATCATCTTTAAATGAAAAAAGCGAAAAGCTAAAAGATGAACTTAAAAAGGATATGAAAAATCAATTACAAGCTTTCCAAGCTGAGTTGGACACTCAATTCGACGAAGAAAAATCCAAAATACTAAAAAACAATGAATTGGAACAAAAAAACATAGAAGAATCTGTTTTAAAAAATAAAGAAAAGGTTATAAACGAACTAATTGAAAAGCTGGTATAAAAGATGTCAATAGCCAAGGTTCTTAAAACAGAAATAATAGTTCAAAAAGAAAGCGAAAATTTGCTTATTGAAAATTTAGAGAAAAGCAAACTAATACATATTGCAGATATACATGATTCTATCGAGGACAAGGAAAACTATAAAGAGGAAACAGAGGAAACAGAAACCTCGGAAGTAGATGAAATTATCTCCGATTCAAAATGGATACTTGATACTTTTAAATACTTTAGCCCGGACAAAAAAGGGCTTCTGGAAGAGTTTTTTGGCGCGGCTCCCTATATAGAGGAGAAAGACTTTTTTAAACTAATACAGTCTTTCGATATTAGAGAATACACCTTAAAACTAAAATCTAAATACAAAGAGTACGAAGATGCAGATGCTGATATAGATAAGAATCACGAGCTCATAGAAACCCTCATTCCGTGGAATAATCTTAAAGAGAATCTTTCCATGTATCAGGAATCTCATTTATTTTCCGTTGTCCCTTCAATATGTAAAAGGGAACAACTCGAAAAAATAATTAATGATATCGATGACAGACAATTAGCAGGCTATACAGACTGGGTTTTGGTATCCGATAAAAAGAAATTAAAATTAGGTTACTTTATTGTGCTTAATGAAAAATATGCAGAAATTGAAAGTATAATTAAGAATTCAGGGAGCCAGATCGCTGCTTTACCGGCATTTAACAAATCCGTGCATGATATCGAAACTGAGTCAAAAGAAATAATTGAAAAAGCTAAAAAGAAAAAAGAGGAAATCGCAGCTTTCTTTGCAGGAGAAGCTGAAAAAAACAAACCAATTATTCGCGCTTTTTATGATGAGTATTCCAACAGAAAAAAGAATATCAATGTAAAAAATAGAATGTTCTACTCCCGCACCGTTGTGGTGATACAGGGGTGGGTTAAGAAAAAAGAAAGTGATAAATTAAAATCGATAGTAACAGATAAATTTCCGGATGCAGTTATTCGTTTTAATAATCCTACAAAAGACGATAATCCCCCTGTAGAACTTGAAAATCCAAAGCTGATTAGACCATATCAGATTCTCCTTGAAATGTTCGGTTTGCCTAACTATTTCGGAATAGACCCTACTTCGATTGTTGCTGTTACTATGACTGTCTTTTTCGGAATGTGTGTAGGTGACGCCGGATACGGTTTATTGCAGATACTTCTAATTTTATGGCTTAAAAGAAAATTTAAGCCGGATTCCGAAACACGTCTTTTTTTAAACCTCTTTCTGCAAATGGGCATTATGGTTGTAATTTTTGGTGTAATAAGCTGGAGTTTTTTTGGTTTTAGTCCTGGATATATTCACGGAGGACCTAAAATAGCAGGTATTCTGCCCTTATTTCTTCCCACAAAAGATATTATGACCGCAATCGGGGTTTCTATTGTATTCGGAGTTATTACTCAGCTTTCCTCCATAGTAGCCGGATTCGTAAACAGCCTAAAAATGAAGAATATACAAGCTGCCATATTTGATTATTTAATGTGGTTTATAATGCTGTTTTCTATAACTGGCTGGGTGCTTACAAAAATAATAAGCGGTACTCCGAAACAGGTCGAAAATATAACACTTCTCTTAATAGCTCTTAGTGCCTTGGGAGTTGTCCTGTTCTCCGGGAGAGATAACAAAAATATCTTTTCTCGTCTTTTTACAGGAATAATCTCTCTATATGGAATTGTCGGTTATTATGGGATTGTAGCTTTTTTCTCCGACGTTCTTTCCTACATGAGATTAGCTATTATAGACCTCACAACTGGATTTATAGCTCTTGTAGCTAACCTTATGGGGGGGCTATTAATGGGAAAAGGTGGTATTCTCTTTACAGCTGCAACAGTTATAGTAGGAATTATAATTGCCGTTTTTTTTCATATATTAAACCTCTTTCTCTCAATGCTCAGCGCCTTTGTTCATTCGCTGAGGTTAAATTATCTTGAATCTTTTAACCGCTACTATCCAGGTGGCGGAAAACCTTTTATACCCTTTAAACGGGAATCACAACATTATCGTTTCGAAAAGTAGGAGGAAAAACAATGACAGTAGGTTTTGCAATAGCGGTATCCGGAGGAGCACTTGCAGCGGGCCTTGCAGCAGCAGGTTCTTCTATTGGAGTAGGACTTGCAGGAGAAATGGCGGGAGGAGTTTTATCCGAAGATCCTGACAAATTCGGCCCCATGCTTATTCTACAGGCTCTGCCTGCAACTCAGTCTATTTACGGATTAATAGTAGCAATACTTGTAATGGTTAAACTACAGATACTCGGCGGTACAAATCCGCTTTTTGATCTCGGACTGGGAAAAGGTATAGCTGTTTTCGGCGCATGTATTCCGGCTATGTTCGGGGAGCTCATTTCTGCAATATGGCAGGGGCGTTCTGCCGTTGCATCTATGGGTCTCGTTGCAAAAAAACCGGATGCTTTTGGTAAAGCGGTTATTCTACCTGCTATGGTAGAAACTTTCGGTCTATTTGCACTTATTGCCACAATACTCATTCTTATGGTTGGTATTCAGTTTTAGTAAAAGTTTATTTAGGAGGAATAATCCGTGGCAACAAACGAAATAATAGAAAAAATACTTTCTAAAGCCCGTGAAAAAGGCGAAGAGGATTTTAAAATTGCACAGCAGAAATACAAAGAACTTCTAAAACAAAAAGAAAGTAAGCTTAAAGCAGAATATACAGAGAAGCTTAAATCTGAAAAAAAGCGAATAGCAGAAAAACATCAACAAAAAATATCCGCACTGCGTTTAAAGGAAAAAAATAAACTCCAGGCGTTAAAAAGATCTCTCTTAAATAAGGTATACGATGAAGCATGGGCCTTAGCAGTTTCGGATAAGTACTATTCCAATTATCTTGAGAAAGAATTAAAAAATAATGCAGAAAAAGAAGATTTTATAATAATTTCTGCAAGAGAGCAGACTTTTTTTGAAAAAAAATATAAAGACCTTTTAACTAAATATAATGTTAAAATTGCTAAAGAAAAGGGTAAATTCAGGGCTGGTTTTATAATTCCCAGAGGGTCTGTGCGCCTTAACTGTACCCTGGATGAAGCTTTTAAAGCTATCATTGAAAAAAATGAGATTGATTTTGCAAAAACGCTTTTAGAAGCATAGAGGAGCTTAAATACAGTATATGCAAGAAATGGGTGAAAGATCAGACTATAACTATGTTTTTGGTGTCTTTAAAAGTAGAGAGAACGAGCTTCTCGACGAGTCACGCATTGAATCATTATTAAAATCTGCGGGATTCGAAGAAGCTGTCCCACAGATACCGGAAAGCCCCTTTGCAGAAGAACTGCGTAAGTTAAAAAATGAAAGCGGTATAGATTCCGGCATAAGCAGGGAGTTCGAGGAAATTAACAGTTTCCTGCAGCTCAACTCACCTTCTGCAGAACTAAAAAATTTAGTATTTATACCTTGGGATTTTTTTAATCTTAAAGTAGCAATTCTTTCAAAAATTAAAGATAAGCATATAGATAATTTATACGGACCCGAGGGTAATGTTTCTATTGAGCAATTAAAAATATCAACAGAAGACATGAATTTTTCAAATCTGCCTCAGAATCTTTACGATGCTCTCCAGCAAGCCTGGATATCTTACTATGAAACAGATAAAAACACACAGGCTTTTGAGTTTACCCTGGACAGGGAGAAAAACCTGCTGTTAACAGAAACAGCACTTTTTACAGGCTCTAAAGATTTGATTGATTTTTTTAAAGCTGTGGAAGAACTAAAATTGGGAGAACTTATAATAAGAGCTAAGGAAGCATCGATAGAATGGAACCTTGTTGCTAAAGGCCTAAAGGAATCATCTTTGGTAGATAATTTCAAAGATATTTATCCAAATCAACCTCAGGAATGGCAGGGTTACATAAGCAGTTTAAGGGACAGTCTGCTAAAACGTATTTTGTATGCTTTTTCGGAAAAACAAAATATCTCTGAGATAATTCTTGTATCCAAACAAGAACTTAACAGTTATCTGGAACGGTGGAAATATTACTCGCCATCCATAGAGTATGCATACTATTTTTTAGCGAGAAAATTTGCTGATCTTTACAATATAAGACTAATTCTGCTTGGGAAACTTACCGGTATATCTATTGAAACTTTAAAAAAGAGGATACTAAATGTCTGTGTATAAAATTGCTATGATTGGAGACAGTTCAACAGTTAACGGTTTTTCTGCAGGCGGTTTTATTGGTTTCCCTGCATACAAAGGTGAGGAAGCTCTTAGCCTCTTAAAAGAATTAAGCTCAAGCAGAGAATACGCAATTATTTTTATTACAGAAACTCTAGCAGAAAATATACTGGATGAAATATCTGAAATACCGACAGGTTCCGTGCCTGCAATTATAATTATTCCTGATCAAAGCGGATCTAAAGGTATCGGATATTTGAAAATAAAAGGTGAAGTTGAAAAGGCAATTGGAATAGATTTGCTTGGTAAAGAATAAAAAAGGAAGATGGGAGTAAAAAATGGCTGGTAAGATTATTAAAGTATCCGGACCACTCGTTGTTGCTAAAGGTCTTGAAAATCCTATGATGTACGAAGTTGTCAAAGTAGGGGAGATAGGGCTTTTCGGTGAGATTATCGGGTTAAAGGAAGATGAAGCATCAATCCAGGTTTATGAACAGACAGAGGGGGTTGGTCCTGGGGAACCTGTTATAAATACGGGTAATCAGCTTTCCGTCGAATTGGGTCCTGGTCTTATTAAACAGATATACGATGGGATTCAGCGTCCTCTTGATGTTATAAGCGGAAAATACGGAGATTTTATTGCGCGCGGAATAGAAGAACCGCCGATCTCCTATGAAAAAAAATGGGATTTCACAGCGATCGCAAAAACCGGTGATTCTCTATCCGGAGGTCAGAGATTGGGATATGTTGACGAAACAGAAATTGTAAGACATTGGATTATGGTTCCTCCTAATCTATCCGGAGAACTCTTGGAAATTTCAAACGGGACTTATACAGTTAAAGACACAATCGGTATTTTAAAAGATTCTTACGGCGAAAAACATGAACTTAAGCTTGCCCATAAATGGCCTGTAAGGCAAGGGCGACCCTTTAAAAGGAAAATCAACCCTACTATACCACTAATAACAGGACAGAGAGTTCTGGATACTTTTTTTCCTCTTGCAAAGGGTGGTTCTGCATGTGTACCCGGTCCTTTCGGCTCCGGTAAAACAGTTGTGCAGCATCAGCTTGCAAAATGGGCAGATGCAGAAATTATAGTATATGTAGGTTGCGGAGAACGTGGAAATGAAATGACAGATGTTCTAATAGAGTTTCCTGAGCTTAAAGATCCCAAAACCGGCAAACCCCTTATGGAGAGAACAATTTTAATTGCAAATACCTCGAACATGCCTGTTGCAGCACGTGAAGCCTCTGTATTTACAGGTATCACCCTTGCAGAGTACTACAGAGATATGGGTTATAATGTTGCGCTAATGGCCGATTCAACATCAAGATGGGCGGAGGCTATGCGTGAAATATCGGGCAGACTGGAAGAAATGCCCGGAGAAGAAGGATATCCAGCATATCTTGCATCCAGAATTGCCGAGTTTTACGAAAGAGCCGGGCGCGTTGTTCCTTACGGTGCGGATGAAGAGGCATCTCTATCCGTAATAGGTGCAGTTTCCCCTCCGGGAGGCGACCTTTCCGATCCGGTTGTACAGGCTACATTAAGAGAAGTCAGGGTATTCTGGGGATTAGACGCAAAACTCGCCTATGCAAGACACTTTCCTGCTGT
>Ga0164318_10002785_pt1 | contig 16344 bp, 14 predicted proteins | sample GuaBasSedimGuay9_FD_113734 | JGI IMG/M metagenome (GOLD analysis project Ga0164318, IMG submission 113734) | Subseafloor sediment microbial communities from Guaymas Basin, Gulf of California, Mexico - Guay9, Core 4571-4, 0-3 cm | ecosystem: Environmental > Aquatic > Marine > Hydrothermal vents...
CCATCTTTATAGAGCTTTCTGAAGAAAGCTCTTATATCTGGTGAAAACCTCATACACATCACCAGATATATATTATTGTTGAACCAACAGAAAAGTGTAACCTTAAGAAGTTTACTTTACATTTTATCCAGTATGGGATCGATATCAGGGTCTGGTATTGGCAACTCGTATTTTTTTCTTATCTCCTCATGTTTCTTGCTGTCGTCAACAATTGATTGAAAGCCGCCCATGATATATTCATACAGCTTTTTCCCTTCTGGGCTCAGATATTTGTATACGCCTGCCATTATCTCATGGTTAAGTGCACATCTTATTTCGTATATTCTTTTCAGGATATCGTTTGTGAGCCTCTTGTTATACCTCAGCATAATATCCATACGCTTTTTGCATATGCTGCATATCCTTGCTTCTATCTTTCCATTCCACAGCCTCCTCTTCCTCCCAGCAAAATCAGTCATGCAAATCTCACAAAGCCCGTGCTCTTCTGGGCTTACATTATACCCCATTCCAATTATAGAATTGATCATCACTACATATGCTTTCTTTGCTTCTTCCATTCCAATACCACGCTTTCCAAAGCCTTTTCTCAAATTATTCTCAAGCATTGCAAGCCAATGAATCCCTTCCACTGCTCTTTCAGAAATTCCCCATTTTTTGCCAGATTTCTCCATTGCCACGATCAATTCATCCAGCCTGTTCAATTCATGAAAACTACCAGCACCATGCCCATCAGCACCTTCGCCAGCCCTGCTTGCCAAAAGCTCCCTAACCAACTCCAAACCCATTTCCAGACCCCTAATCACATCATCCTCTACCTTCCTCTCACCATCTTTTCCCACTTCCTCCCTTCCCTCTCCACTCCTCAAAAGCCGTCTAATATTTCTTACCCTAGATCCAATCCCCGGCATATATGATATTTAGATGTTGGATTTTAATGGATTCATTGTTCAACATCGCCAGAGAAAGAGAATGGATTTGAGAAAAATTTTAAAAAAGTGTGTTATGGGTGTAAAAATAGAGAATGTTTTATAAACGCGTATAAAATAATTTATTATGAAAATAATCTGGTGGATAAACCCAGATACTATTATAGATGAAGATATTCGCAAACAATATGAAAATATATTGAAACTTCTTAAACAATTAAGGATTAACAGAGAAATAGATTTTGAAATTATAAAAAATTATAACGAAAATAAAGTTTACTATGGAAACAAAAAGAATATTTATGTATCTGGCACTATTGCATTTTTCGATAATGGCATAATTTATTATATAAATCCATACCGTTACTATGAAAAAAGTGTAATTTTTTTAAAAAACATTTTAGAAAAAGGCGAGATGTACTTATATAAAACAATACAAAATAATCAAAAATTGGTAGCTAAAAAATCTGAAGAAAAAATTGAAATAGAATTCAAAAATAAAGCTAAAGAGTTAGGTTTTTATGGAAATCTGACTTATAAATATAGACTTTCTATACCGAGTTTAGAAAAAAGGGATTGGGGCAGAGCTTCACAGAAGGAGATCGATTTTTTACATGAAAACCCAAACGGAAAGTTTGATATTATAGAAGTAAAAACTAAACTTAATTGGGAGGCACTAGGTCAGGTTATTGGTTACAAAAAACTTTTTTGTAAAGAGCGTGATTTGTCCGAAGAAAAGGTTAACTGCTTTATTGTATGTAAAAAAGATGATAATATTATTAGATTTGTATGTGAAAAAATGAACATAAAAATAAAAATTTTATAATGGTGGTATGTTGCAAGACCACATAAAAGAAATTAAAAAACTGGCAAAAGAAGCTAAAATAAATCTTAAAATTATAAAATCTACTGAAGAAGCTATAGGTTATGCTTGTTCAGATTATTTTCCTGAAAAGAATTTGTGTGTAATTAAAATTTTTGAATCAAATGGAATTGACGAGCATGAAAAAAGAATATTATTGCTTCATGAGTTTGGACATTGTATTAATGGTAAAAATTTTGCAAAAATTAAAGAGAAAGAAAAAATTGACTGGATAAATAAAAATGCAAGATATTTTCACAGCTGGATTATTGCTAATGAAGCCTTAAACCTCTTTTTCCGAATTATTGATGAATTAATGGCAGACAGGTATACTGAAAAAATTACTGGAAAAACATGTGCAATAGATTCTGAAGAAACTAAAAGAGATATAATAAAGACCTACGGAAAGTTAAATACATCACAAAGAAAAAAGTTATTTAAATCTAATTTTCCAGAAATGAATTTTAATATTGATAGTTTCAGATCTACTATTGGACATTATCATCAAATCGTAGCTGCTTTCCTAAAGCACAAAGAGGTAAGAAAGGATGATTACTATAAAATCTTAATCTCAGCCTTTCCTCGTAAATTCTTTATCACTATGAAGAATATTTGCGAAATAGTTGAATCAAATAAATCATGGAAAGAAAAAATCAACCTAGCAAGACCATATTTAAAAGAAGAGATTTACCAGATATGCAAATTGGTCTTGAGAAAGAAAAGAGTTGATGTAAAAGATGTGGAGAATATGATCAAAAATTTTTATGCGAATGTAAAAGATGGAGATGAAAAGAAAATGATTATGGAAATGAATATCAGTGATTTTGAGAAATTAATGAAAAACGTATAATCTCAACAATAGTATATCTAAAATTTTTGTCAGCCTTTGAATCAGGATTATACCATCTAATTTCATATTTACCCATGAGTTTGATTGGTTTGTACATATCTTTAGACAACCATCGTTTTCTTTTACCATACCACTTAAGAGTTCCTTTCAATACTACTCCTTCATGAATTCTAAAATTTTTATCATAGCTGTCCTCTTTTAATCTAGAAGATTGCTTCCAATAAGCGGTGTCATTTGTAAGAAAAATAACAAACCCATAATCTAATTCCCCTTTCTTTATGAGAGTTTCAATTCTCTTTATATCTTTGCAAAAATCGTGTCTTCCTAAATCAACAGCTACATGACTTTTTAGGAAATACTCTTCCCCATTTTTAGTTTGGTGTTTCAATTCTTTAGTTTTATATTTTAATTCAATGCCAATTCTCCTGCCTAATTTTACAAAAATATCCAGATGAAAAGGCTTGCTTCTCTCTTTCCCATGAATTTCTCTAAAAGGTTTCTCAAGCCTAATCTCCGCGTTTTTAATTTTATTTTTTATTTTCCAAGCTAACGAGAATTTAAAATCATCCTCAGAATGAAAACAATCCCTTTCTTGAATCAATTCTCTGATACAAGAATCTAAAAAGGATTTGTTTATTTCCATTTTTAGATATCATTTTTGTTCTATAAATAATTTGGCAAAACTCATAGTTATTAATTTTTAAATAAAATTTAATAAATAGAAAAGGTGTTTTATGTTTAAGAAACCATTTTTGCCAACAATAAACGACATTAATAATAAAGAAATTAAAAAATTAGCACAACGATTAAAAGGAAAATCAGATAAAGAAACTCTCACAAATATTTTAGAGTGGCAAGAAAGAAACATTCAAGCATGGATAGATAGGTGGTATATGTTTCTTCCACTATATTTTTTATTTATTATATCTCTTTTTCTTTTACCTGTTGAATATAGTGTTAAAACCATATTTATTGCCTTCTTTATTGTACTTGCCTTTTTTGATATTGCATTTGCACTTTCCTATATTCTTCCAATAATGGGATTTCTGATAGTCTTTTTTACATTTCTTTTCTCGGCCGGTTTTCCTCCTATCAACAAATTTTTTACTATATATCATTTGGTGGTATTATCAATAACTTTTGGAAGTATAATATCTCTTATCATTTATTTATTACTCAAATATAGAAGTATCAAATCCTTTCAACCAGAGTTCAAAGTAAGTGATACTTTTAAATTAAGTTTGCCTGTAAATAAAATTCTAAAATACCGTTTAGCAATTTGTAGAGATTATGCAAAACTTACAGCAAGTTTACTTTTAAATTTATATAAAAACAGGGACATTTATTTTATTCTCATTCCACAACATGTTGCAGTAGGAATACAACTTAATGAGAAATTATATGTATTAGATCAAAGATTACCTGTATTTACCTTTGATAATTGGTTAATGTTTTGGAAAGAAAAATTTAAGAAAAAGAAACTTAAAGCAAATGTTTTAAAAATTATCAGAAAGAACGGAAAAATTGAAATAGAAAAATTGAAATCTGAAAAAATAAACAAATCGAAAACATGCAAAAGGGATGTAAAAACCCTAGCAAATAAAGTGGTTAATATTCTAGAAATAGAAGAGGGAACAAGAGGGCACAAAGCAGATTTAGAAATACCTCTTAGGTACTATGCATTATATTGCGACAATGACGAGATAGTAGAATTTTCATTAATAAAGGCAATCAAAAATAAACTTGAAAATGAATTTTGTGGAGATTTAAGTAAAATTTCTAAAGTTGAGATAACGCAGCATGCAAAAGATTTTATTCTGAGTGTGTGGATGAAATAATTTATCCCTACTAGGTTTATGGGCAGATTTCTTTTGGTTTCTAATGAAAAATTAATCTTGGTTCTCGGTACTACTACTTCTCTTACTTATTATATCATTGAGCTAACCATACATCTAAACTCTCTTTGAGTTGGATTATGTTAATATTAATAAAATAATAAGATTTTGTTAATACGAAACTGTGACAGCTATAACCACAAATGCTTCTTATTTTTGCTATTTTCAATTTATTATTGAGATAACCTACAGAAGTGAATGTTAACTTATGAAAAACCTTGTTATGTATTAAAACAACATCAGTACTGAATGAGAAGAGATTAATATAGAATCTATTTACTGTTCTCAAGTCACCTCTGTCTATTTTTTTAGCAGAATTTATCAATCTGTTGTATGGTCCAATTAGCGGCAAATATCTCTGAATTTTGTTTATATCCTTACATAATCTCTTGAATTCAGGGTTATTTACTTCGATCTTTCTAAAATTCGTACCAAAATTTTCATTTGATATTTCTATTATTTTATTGATATCAGTTACAAACTTTTCGAATTTACTGGGAGAATTAAAGGTTGCTTCATCTATTTGCGGAAGTTTTCTTATTTCTGTTGATAACAGCAATGCTGTATCTACATATGTGTCAGTAATGTTAAAATCATCGATTCTGAGATTTTCTATTTTTTGTATGAGTTCATTTAGCTCCTTGGTATAATTTATAGTTACATTTTTAATTGTATTAGTTGTCTTCTCAGCATTCTTTTTAAATTCTTTCATTATAAACTTACCAGTTGTTTCCGGCTTAATTTTCTCGTCTATTATACAACCAGAAATAACAACAACAGATACCAGTAAAACTAAGAGTGTTGCTTTTTTCTTTATTCTTGTTTTGTTATTAAAAATCATATAAAAATTAAAGAATCACTAAATAAAAATCAATCCTACAATCATTTTTTTCATCACATTTTTAAATTCAGGTTCTTTCTTTATACAACTTTTTTAATACTCAGTCCATAAAAATTATATTCTTGAAGGTGGAATGAAATGATTAATAAAGTCGTGATTGGGGAGATACAAAAATATTTTAAAGAAATTAAGAATATCTATTTGCATGGAGATTATACAGAGTGGAGTTATAGGACTCCTTTTGAAAATTTTATTAAAGGATTAAATCCAAACTATAATCTTGTTCAGGAGCCAAAAAGAACTATTGGATTGGGGGCACCTGATTTTAAAGCATTTTACAAGTCCAGAAAAGTTGGCTTCATAGAAACTAAAGACCTTAATGAAAATTTAGATAAAATCCTTGAAACAGAACAACTTAAAAAATATATTGAAAGCATAGACAACCTTATACTTACTAATTACCTTCAATTTATTCTTATCAGAAAAGGACGCAAAATTTACGAGTGTAGTCTTTTGACTTTATACGATTTAGAAAAAGGACGTTTAACAATTTCGGAGGATAAAATTTCAATGTTTATTTCTCTTATGCGTGAATTTTTTGATTACAAGTTGCCCACGATAACATCAGCCGAAGAATTGGCTTTTGAACTCTCTAAGAGAGCAAAATTATTAAAGGAACTGGCTGCAGAACAGCTTTTAGAAGATCTAAAAAAGGTTGAAAATAGAGACAGCCCTTCTTCGATTTATGACTTTTATCAAGGTGTAAAAGAACTAATCAAAGATATAAAAATAGAGGATTGCGCAGATGCTTACGCGCAAACTGTTACCTATGGTCTGTTTTTGGCAAAGAAAAACTGCCCGAATACCTTGGATAGGCGGATAGCATCTTATTATATACCAAAAAATGTGGGTATAATTAAACGAATTTTTTTAAATATATCTGGCGAGGAATTTCCACCAAACATTTCTTGGATTGTAGATGATATTATTGATATTTTGAATACATCAAAGTTATATGAAATTTTAAACAAAATAGATAAGCGGAGTAAAAAAGATAAAGATCCGATAATATTTTTTTATGAAGATTTTTTGAACTATTACGAGCCTGAAAAGAGAAAACATCTTGGAGTTTATTATACACCTCGCCCTGTTGTAAATTTTATTGTAAATTCTGTGCATTCAGTTTTAAAGAAATACTTTGATAAACCGTTGGGATTTGCAGACGATAGTGTAAATGTACTCGACCCTGCGATTGGAACAGGAACATTCTTCTGGATAACGTTTAATTTGGTACCAATAGAATTAATAAATCAAGGACTACGAGGGATAATTTTTGATAAGATTAGAAATCATCTTTTAAAGCATTTTTATGGTTTTGAAATCTTGATCACACCATACGTAATTTCTCATTTGAAGCTTACAGATTTACTTCAGAAATGGCATTATAGGTTTAGAGATGATGATAGAATACAGGTTTACCTTACAAACACCTTAGAACCATCTGAGGTCCATGGTCTTTTACCATTTTTAAGAGAGATAACGGAAGAAAGTAGAATTGCAAACCAGATAAAATTGCAAAGACCGATTCTTGTTGTAATGGGTAATCCTCCATACGCGGGCTTATCTGCAAATAAAGGGGAGTGGATTGATAAACTATTGAAGGAAGGATACAAAAGAGTAGATGGTACTAAGGATGATGGATACTACAAAGTGGCTGGCAAATCGCTTGGTGAAAAGAATCCAAAATGGCTACAAGATGATTATGTTAAATTTATAAGATATGCACAGTGGAAGATTGATAAGAATGGAGAAGGTATTGTTGGTTTTATTACAAATCACAGTTATCTGGATAATCCTACATTTAGGGGGATGAGAGAATCGCTTTTGCAGAGTTTTGACAGAATCTACATTTTAAATCTACATGGAAATGCCAAGAAGAAGGAAAAATGCCCAGATGGAAGTAAAGATGAGAATGTTTTTGATATACAGCAAGGGGTTGCCATCGGAATATTCATAAAAAATAAAAAATTGAGGGATAAGAAGGTTTATTATGCTGACCTCTGGGGATTGAGGGAAGATAAATATCACTGGCTGGATAGACACACGATAAATAATGTTAAATGGCAGGAAATTAAACCGGCATCACCTTATTACTTCTTTGTTCCGAAGGATGCGGCTTTAGAAAAAGAATACAATAAGTTTTGGAAGATTACAGATATTTTTCCTGTAAATAGCGTTGGAGTGGTAACATCAAGAGACAATTTTGTTATTGATTTTAATAAAAATATACTTAAACAACGTATAGAAGAATTTACAAACGACAAGGTATCTGATGAACTCATCAGAAGCAAATTTAAATTGAAAGATAAAAAAGCTTGGAAATTAGCAGATGCAAGAAAAATCATAATGAAAAAAGAGCATTGGGAAAATTCAATTACAAAGATACTTTATCGCCCCTTTGATATTCGCTGGATTTTCTATGATGATACCTTAATTGAACGCCCACGTAAGGATGTAATGAAACATATGTTAAAGGAGAATTTGGGACTTTGTGTGGGTCGTCAATGGAGTGTGATAGGGTCCGAGAATTATGATATTGTTTATGTGACGGATAAAATAGTTGATTTTAACTTCTTTAGAAGAGGAGGGGAACTGGTTTTTCCTCTCTATCTTTATTCCAATTCAGATAAAAAACCCAACGTTAGCCTAGAACTCCTTAAATTCATTACAAAGAAATATGGGAGGGAGATAACTCCGGAGGAGATTTTCTACTATATTTATGCTATTCTTTACTCTCCGACGTATAGAAAAAAATATGAGGAATTTTTACAGTATGACTTTCCACGAATTCCATTTGTTGATGACTATGATAAATTCAAACAACTTTCGGAATTAGGCAAAGAATTGGTTGAATTACATTTAATGAGAAAAAGAATGCTGACAAAAGTGAAATTTGACATACTCGGATCAAATGTTGTTGAAAAGGTAAAATATGAAAATAGCAAAATATGGATAAACAAAGAGCAATATTTTGATGGTGTGTCTGAAGATGTATGGAATTTCCATATTGGAGGTTATCAGGTTTTAGATAAATGGCTTAAAAGCAGGAAAAACAGGAAGTTGGAAAGCAAAGATATAGAGCAGTTCTTACAGATTGTAGAGATTATTCGAGAAACTATTAGGTTGATGGATGAAATAGATAAAATTAAGATTTCTTAAACAAAGATATGAATTATGTAAAAAAATTAAACAATCGGCGGATGGAACGCTTTGTCGCTTTACTCCCGCTCTCATTTCGTCTTTACAGATTCAAACAAAAACTTTACCTTTTCTCCCTCTTCTCAAAAACCAACGGCAACCCTCTTTTCTTTAACCTTTCTATGATTTCTTCTCTTGAGCGTTTCTTTTGATATCTACCTTCTAGCATTGCTTCTATATCCTTCTTCTTTGCTCCGCAGTTTGGGCAGTCCTCCAGAACCATGTACTGGTCGGGTACCCAATGACGTGTTGTTTTTGCTCCTGCGCTTATTCTTGAGACTCTAGCTTGGTAATACCCCTCTTTATGAAATACTTTTATTTTTGCTTTTTCACAAAATGGACAATCTACAAATATTTCTCCTTTTCTTCCGAGTCCTTCGGGCATAATATGAATTGGTGGTGGGATTTTAAATAAAGAATTGTTAAATTCAATTATTTATGAATTTTAGGCATTATTGTACATTTGTTTTTGCAGGTTTCATAGGCTTTTTAATAGCATTTGTTCTATTTATTGGTCATTATTACTTTCATGAATTAGGACATATTTTATTGGGTTTATTCTCGAATCTCCTATTAGGATACATTCCAAAAGGTCTCCATTTGACGAATTGGAATGAACTTTGGGGAGTTCCATACCCAACTACAACAAAATTTGATTCTATAATAAACACTTATCTATTTGCGTTTGGCGGACCAATTTTTACAGTTATATGGGGTCTGTTACTTGCTACAGGATTATATAAATTGAATAGATTCAAAGGAAAAATAAATATATTTGTGAATATTATGACTATTTTGATTTTGTTTATCTATCTTGTTGATGCGATAATCGGCAACATTCTATTTGGTACCGATAATTGGATAAACGGACCAATTTTAAATTGGGATGACTATCCTATGTTTAGTACTATTTATAATTATCAAGGTTTATTTTTACTTGCAATAATGACTATTGCATTCGGAATTGCTTTATTTCCTTACATGAAACAAATAACAGCAAAATTCAATTCAACTTAACACAATATTGCATGATTTAATATTTTTTATGTTTGTGGTATTTATGCCTTACTTACTACTCTACTTTTATCTTCTTTCTTTTCATGTCAACTTTAAATGCTATTAAAAGACTACTAAACTCTTTTCGTAAAAAACAAATCTCTTTTGTTTTCGCCCCAGATGTGGTCTAGATGGCCGCATTCTTTGTAGCCCAGAGCTTTGTACATTTTAAGGGCTATGGTATTGTGGGGTTCAACTGAAGTAAATACACGCCTGCAATTTCTTTTTCTGGTCTGGGCTTCAAATTCCGTTATTAATGCTCTTGCAATACCCTTTCTTCTGAATTGTTTATCAACTATTATCACTTCTGTATAGTCGGATTGGTAAAACATGTTTTTGGCAAATCCTATAAAGCCCAGAACTTTGTCTTTATCTACTGCTACCAGCACCTCGTTGTTTTTATATCTTTTATTTAAATATGCTCTTACAATTTCCTCATTATCTTCAGTGAAAAACTCTAGCCAGAGCTTTATAATTTGTTCAAAATCTCTTTTCTTTAAGGTTCTTATCATCATTGAAACCAACCTTAATTCTATTTTAAAGTGAATGTTGAAATTTTTAATAACCATAAAACCAGAAACAAGAACACACTTCTTTTTATCTTAAAAATACCATACTGGGACCCAATATATATTCGTTTCCATTATTTTTTGCTTTTTAAATGTATCGAGGGTTACTATGAATGCTTTTTCAGGCTTATAAGCTCTTAGAAAGCTGTGAAATCCTCTAGTTAGCTTTTCCCCGCTCATCTTGACCTCAACCGGTATTATGTATTCATTTTCTTTAATCACAAAATCAACCTCTGCCTTACCAGTCGTGCGCCAATAATTAAGCCCTTCAAACGGTAAAAGTTCTCTGAATATAAAATTCTCCATAATCTCGCCTCTATCTGTTCTGTTATCAAAAACCACGAAATTATCAAGTACAGAATTACGCAAGCCTAAATCAAGAAAATAAAGCTTTGGAGCCTTTCTAATCTCTGTCACAAGGTTTTTGTGTAATGGCTTCAACAGCGATACTATATAGGTATGTTGCAATATAGAGAGAAATTCTTCAACTTTTCTATAACTTATTTTTAAATCTGAAGATATGTTTGAAAGTGAGAGTATTGAAGATATATTAAAAGCAAGGTATTTCACAAATTCATCAAACTTACTTGTTTCCTCTATACCAAAAAATGAAACCACATCTCTCTCTATATAAAGATTGTGTATGTTTTTCAGTATCGTGATTTTGGTTTCCACATCTCGAGCTTTAACCACCTCTGGGTACCCGCCAAAAACAGCATATTCCTTCCACAACTCTAAAAATTCGTTATCAAAGACAGGTGGAGAAGGTTCATCATGGCCATTAATGGAATCAGTCACAGATTTATTAAGCTCCCTGAAAACCTTTACCATACCTTTGTCTTTTGAGCCAACAAATTCTTCAAAATCAAAGGTATAGAGATTGAAAAGAAATAATCTGCCAACAAGAAATGGCAAAATATTTGTTTTCATCTCCAGCGAGGATGAACCAGAAAAGAATATTTTCACATCCTGAAATTCATCATAGATTATTTTCAAATATTCCCCGGCATTTTTCACCCTTTGAACCTCGTCTAGGAAAAGAAAAAGCTTTCCTTTATCCTTAAATCTTTTAACAAAGGTTATGGGATTTGTTTCAAATGATTTTCTTAAATCTGGTCTGTCCATATTAATGAAAGCTCTGTTAGTGTTTATTTTATTGAATATCATTTTAAGCAGTGTGGTTTTGCCACTCTGTCTGGGACCACGGATGCCTATTATTTCTCTTCTATCAATAAACTTCTCTATCTTCTTCTCCAGCTTTCTTTCAAAAACTTTCATATTAACTCTATTATTTTTTCAAATATTTAAAATTAACTCTATTATTTTTCCATTGTTTATAAACAAAACGATACGGATTTGCTCCCCGAAACCACGGTCTATGGTATTCAGAATCACTTTAAAGCTTTTTCGTAAAAAACAAATCCTCTTTGTTTTTGCTCCTGTGTGTTTAATGATTATTCTATGATTTCCCAGTAGCCGCCTCTGGGTGGGCCGACTCTTCTTATGATTTTTTTCTTTTTTAGTTTCTCCAGATATTCCTTTACTGTGTCTTCGCTTATGAGAAGTTTTCTTGCAATTTCTCTTCTTGAGATTCTTTGATTTTTAACTATTTCGTTCAATATTCTTCTTTCTAGTTCCGTTAAAATTTTCTGGGGGGTTTTCTGGGGGGTTTTAGGTATTCCCTTTTTACCTACAAGTTTAAGATATTCATAACTCTGTCTGAAGGTTACATAAAAGTAATTCTCATTAAATTCTATTTCTGGAAATGGTGCATTTTCTCTCATGCATATTTGTTTAATTCTTTCGAATCCTGTTCCGAGTTTTTCGCCAAAATGTATCCTTGAAAACAAGTCTGCTATAATTTGATTTCTTCTAAATACAGTTTTACCAAGAATAAAATGTTTTGGCTTTAGCCAATAATTCTCTATCCTTATCCTGTCAGGGAAAAATCGAAGGATGTTATTATGCCCGTGCTCAAAATAATATTTATGCATAACAGAGTTTATAACGGTCTCCCTTATAGCCTCAAATGGATATTCGTATATATTTTCCCTTTGTGGACTTCCGGTAAACCTGTATGCAACCTTTGAGTACAACTTCACAAAATCCATAACCTGTTCAACAATTTCAAAAAGTGAACCACCAATCTCTTTCCTGTCTATAATATCCACACCATTTTCATCTTTAAAAAGTACAACAGTAAAGACAGACCATGGAATAAAATGCTGGGGGTCTTTTGCAAAGAAAAGCACGCCAGCGTTATTAAAATAGAGCCTTCCTTCCTGTTTCTCCGCGACGTTTAAGCTTATTAACATTTTCTCTGTGGATGCTGTTTTGGACAGGCCGGCAAGCTCAAGAAATCTTTCAAAGCGTGCCTTATCAAAATCCCTCGGATATTCAAATTTATCATTAATCAGCTCGTCAAACCTTATCTTCCCTTCAGATTTGAAAAAATCTATGATTTCATCTCTGTTCAATTTCTGTGATATTGGCCCTATTCTTTTGTAAAACCCAGAAGAGCATTCATAAGGCTTGTCCACACCTTCCCTGACATTTACCACAAGCACATTATCAACAGCTTCCATCATAATTTCTGGCACTGGTCTGCATTTATTGGCAATATCCTGAATTCTTGTTTTGAGTTTATTATCTATTTTTACTCCCTTTACCTCTCCCTTATCAGTAACGCCAACAATAATCTTACCACCAGAAGAATTAGCGAACGCGACTATATCTTTATCAATACCGCTTATGTTTTCCTTAAATTCTATCTTATAGCCCTCGCCCTCTTTAAGCAGCAATTTTAATTATTCTTTGTCCATACCTACATTTTGGAAAATTGAATTATATTTTTAACTCAACCTTTTTGTTTTTAAATTTTAAATCTTGTTTCATTGGTGACCACGCCTATCCACCTCTTGCAAATGGAATTACGGCGTGGATAAGTTAATTGGTGTTAATGAGATATTTTGCTAGTGTTGTTTGTATTGAGATGCCTTGCTTTCTTACATATAGTGTGAGCTCTTCTATATCTCTGCCTAAGGAATCGAAGTAGTAGGATGGATTCCATAGTCCTGAGCCCCAGAAGTATTTTTGCTTAAGGAATTTGCTCTTTAGCAAATGTTTAGCTCTAGCTATAAGCTTTTTGACCTTTATGGAGTAGGTAAATTGCTTATGTTACATTTTTATTTATTCGTGTGTAAATATTTTATGAAACTGTGGCTAACTAGTTTGGCCATGGTTTCACCTCCTTAGGAGTTTATATAGGCAAACCTAAGTAAGGCTTGCCCCTCTTCTATTTCCAGAGGTTTTGTTTTATTCTTGGATTGAGAATTAGTATTTGTTTTTGTTTACCACCAGTCAATAGACTGGTGGAATTCTTTATTTAAAAAATTCTTCGTAAAAAATTTATGGTTAGATGTGCTGTTTATTGAGTTCTCTTTTGATTCTGTATAATCTTTTGAAATACAACTCATAAACAAGTTTTCTTCTTTCTACAGTTGTTAACCTCGATTATTTCATAAAAAGACTTTATCTTGTTTTTATTTACTTTCACACTTTTTACCATCTTTTTTCTGTTACACTCATACCAATCCATTACCATCTACCACTTATCAGATATCCATTTAAGATGCTGTATAGGAGCTCTTTATTCTTTACATCATCTATGTTCTTAAAAACAAAGATTTGAAGTTTTCTCTTGAGTTTTTTCTCAAACTCATCCAGCTTCAGCTCTTTTTTTGTTTCAGAAAAAATTGCAATATCAATGTCTGATTGTTCTGAAATCTCTGCGCTGGCAAAAGAACCGAAAACTATTATCACAGGCTCAAAAAGGTTTTTATTGATATGCTTTATAAACCCGCTTCTTTCCAGAACAGCAGACCAATAAATCCTGCACAAATCAACAAATACTTTATTATCCCTGTTTGCATAATAGAATATGTATCTCTTTTCTCTTTGTTTTTTCAAGATTCCTTCCTTAAAGTAGCTATTGAGCAGATTCTTAGCTGTTGGTGGTGTTATCCTTTTCAGTCTAGCGTATTCCCTTATGCTTATCCTTCTGTAGTTATCTTCAAAGAATGGTTTCAAATCGTTAAATATTTTTAACACGTATTAAATATTTTTAACAATCTTCATGAATTCTTCCATGTCATTTTCATTTAATCCCTTAACCTTGCCTGTTTCAATATCTCTAATGCGCTTTTCTATGATACTAAGCGTTTTCATTCTATCACATTTTATTTTTGTTTTGGTATTATTATTTGTTGGGTTTGCGAAAGTTTTTAAATCAAAAGGTTATGCGCAAATACTTAATATGGAAAATGCCTACATTGTTAAAGAAGGTATAAACCTTTCAGGGAAGAACGCTCTATTTATCTTTTTGGTTTGACCTGTTAGTGTTAAGGGCTGTTTTCTTCGTAAAAAAAACAAATCCCTTTTATTTACAAAAGTAAATAAATATTTAAATATTTTTATTTACAAAAGTAAATAAGAAAAATTGGGATAAATAAAAATAAGTGAAAAAATGGAAAGGGAGCAGATAGCAAGATATTTGCAGGGTGAATTAAGCAGGATGCCTGAAATAGCTGAAAGAATAACAAAAAAAGATGGCGTTCCGTTTAATTACAGAAATCTCTATTTCAGATTAAGGAAAAGGATTGATAGCTTTTTAGAAGGTGGTGAGGAAAGGCTTGTAATCATGCCGGGCTTGAGGGGTGTGGGAAAAACCACCCTGTTGTTTCAATTGTATAACTATCTCACAAAACAGAAAAAGGTTGGGCAAGAAAAGGTACTTGTTCTCTTTGCGGATGAGCTGAAAAAATATTTTGGGATAGGAATTTTAGACGCTGTCAGGGTTTTTACGGAGGATATTATGAAAATGGACCTGCCATTGCTGAGAGAAAAGTTGTTTATTATGATAGATGAGGCTCATTTTGATAAAGAATGGGATTTAGGGGCCAAGATAGTTTACGATAGAAGTAAAAATGTTTTCGTTCTTGTAACAGGTTCATCTGCTTTAAGCATGGAAATGAGTGCAGATGTTGCAAGAAGGTCTATAAGAGAGCCTTTATTCCCCCTGAATTTTTCAGAGTATATGATATTAAAACATAAATTCTTTCCAGAAAGGAACACATCACAAACAATAAGAAATCTCATATTTAATTGTTCTGAAAATCTCTTAAGCCAAGCCTCTGATATTTGGCACAGAATCAATATGAAATCTATAAGAGAAAACATAAACTTAAACAGAGAATTTGAAGTTTTTCTGATGGAGGGCGGATTCCCTTTTGGTTTAATCGCGGATGAAAAAATAACATATGAAAGAATAAACGGAATGGTAGATAGAGTTGTGGAGAAGGATATACTAGCTCTTAAATCCTTTAGTGCAGAAACAAGAAATCTTGTTACAAGGATAATATATTTCTTGGCAATTCAAAAACCGGGAAGTATATCGGATGTAAAACTTGCAAAAAGGTTTGGGGCATCATCAAGATTGATAAGGGAGATTCTTGACATACTTGAGAAGACCCATTTAGTTTTCAGCGTTAAGCCTTATGGAGGGGCCGGAAAATTGGCAAGGAAGCCATGGAAGTATTATTTCCTCTCACCATCGATTAACGCTGCAATAAGGTATAAATTAGGAATGCTAGATACATTAGATAGAGACATGTTAGGGACATTAGCAGAGAGTTTTGTCGCATCAACATTTTTCAGAATAAGAGAAACTGTGCACGGGGCAGGAATATTCTATGACCCTAAAAAAGGTGGTGTGGATTTTCTAATTCAAAAAGGAGTAAGTGAAATAATCCCTGTAGAGGTTTCAATAGGAAAGAAAGGGAAGGGTCAAATAAAAAAGGCGATTAATAGGTACAAGGCAAAATATGGTATTGTGATTTCAAACGTGAACGATATTAAAAAAGAACACAGCATAGTTTATATACCTGTGACGTTTTTTTCATTTGTGTAATTTAAATCTTGTTTCATTGGTGACCACGCCTATCCACTGGTCACAGACCAGTGGAATTACGGCGTGGATAAGTTAATTGGTGTTAATGAGATATTTTGCTAGTGTTGTTTGTGTTGAGA